>ENA-OPZN01000024-OPZN01000024.1-human-gut-metagenome-genome-assembly--contig:-NODE-24-length-71775-cov-6.311048_pt1 | contig 71775 bp, 64 predicted proteins | sample MGYA00242483_ERZ504503 | MGnify/ENA primary metagenome ERZ504503 (study PRJEB26092, sample SAMD00036285) | human gut metagenome | host: Homo sapiens | study: EMG produced TPA metagenomics assembly of... | reverse complement strand
GGAAACTAGTCCAGGCAGGACGGGCCGGTGTTCGTTTCTCACCACACGCTGAAGTGGACCAGAACCTGCCGCTCACATGGAAGACATCCACACGCTCACACGGCCCACTTTCTATTGAACAGACACACGCGCATAGAACGGGCGCGCTGGCCGAGTGACAGACTCGGATGATCGGAGGGGACATGGACAAGCCATCGAATGAGCGCGGGAGCACCGGGCCAACGGACGGCATCAAGGCGGAGGGCGACGCCGGGAACGAACGCCACATTTGCAAAGCGAATCCGGTTATGATCGATGGCATTGGGAAGAAACACGGCACAGAAGATATGTCAGAAAGTTTTTCCGGCGAGAAATGTGCTTTGGCACCGAAAGCAGCAGCTACCAAATTCCCTAAGGCGAGTAGATGCTATGTGGCTTTGGGCAAGGCCAGACGTGTGCTATGGTGGCTGGGATTACTGCTGCTTTCACCAGCACTTATTTTGTGGGCGGAATGGGGCACCAATGGCGATGATGATACTATAATCTGCAGAGTTCTAACGTTCTCTTCCTCTTCGTGCATGAATTTAACTACGGCAACTGAGTATGTACGTAGACTTACCTTAGTATTGATTATGGGGGTAGTCTGCTGGATTGCGGCGCTTGTCATCTTTGGCGTGCGTTCATATATGCGATCTGTATATCCGGAACTTCGTGATCATTCCTCTTCCGCCTCGCATGTCCTTGTGGGAATCATATCGTTTCTCGTGCTGGCTATGGTCTTTCCCGTTCTTGTGATAACACTACTTTCCGCTCTAATGACTCTATGACGTTTTATCAGAGGCGCATTGCGTGGAATGGCTGAATCATTCCACGCAATGCGATCACAATCATGATTGATTAACGGTTCGGATTTTCAAGAGATTCAGCATAGGATAATGCTAATATACCAGCCTCCGCTTGACTCGGGAGTCGGTCTGCATGTGACGCAATGAGCAGTGCTTTTTTACTTCCGGATACGTTATCGAATATTCCAAGATCGATTCCATCAACGAGCTTTCGAAATGCGATGACCAGGTTGTCCGCACTTCCCTTGAACCGAGACTGATAGAACCGTTTAATTCGATTCGTCTCGCTTTGCGCGAACATGTCCCGCATAGCGGTGGACAATGACCTTTCGGAGGAATTGCTCTGCATGGACCGCGCCAGCAACCATGCATCACAGTCCGCGAGAACATCGCTGTAACTGAATCCCATACGAGCGTCTTGCTCGCCGAGATGAGCGTGCAGCCATGACGCCAGGTCCTCTTCCGGGGCATTCGCCAGGTAGCTTCCCCAAATCTGCAGCAAATCCAGGGCCCATCCGCCCAGATCACCGAGACCATAGTCCATTGGATCGTTCGTAACGCCCCATGTCAAGTATCCCAAGGATGTGGCGGCCATATGGGCGATGTCCCGATTGGGCAGCGTGCCTTTGATGACAGGCTGTGCATCACATGCGACACCGCATGCCTGACGCGACAAGGCCAATTCGCTGGGAGTAACCGGCTTCGGGGTGTACGCGTGCCATAGTGCCTGCGTGCCGGAACTTCCTTCCGACCAGTACTCAGGTTTGCGAAGCCACTGCAGGATGAGTTGACCGATGCTGTCCTCATAAACCGCCACCTGGGTACCCAGAGCGGCAGGGGCTTTGTGACACTCCTGCTCGGGTGTCGCCGCCGGTCTGCAGAACACGGGCTGATCCGCGGCTGACCGACCGCTTGACGAGCAGGGAAGTTCCGTGCCGATAAGCGGCGCGGGCCTCCCCGTTCGCGTCGCACGGCCCTAGACTGGCCGGCGACGGCGCGCACGGAACGGGCGCGCGGGCCGAGTGACAGACTCGGATGATCGAAAGGGGACATATGAATGAGGAGAAGGACACGGACGGGACGACGGACGCGCACGAGGGGGACCACACGCCCGCGGACGGTGCCGGGACGGAGGGCGAAGGCGGCAAGCCGGACACTAGGCCGGGCGACAGACTCGCGACCATCCGACGCACGCTGTGGTGGATAGGACTGGCGCTACAGCTCCCATTCGCTTTGACTCTGATCCATTTTGATACCCCTTACCTGATATTGGAGCGTATCCTATGCGCTATTCCGCCAAGACTGGCAAGCGACCCGTCATCAATCGTCGGCATTCCCGCACTTGAAACGGAATGGTGTCGAGAATTCCTGGCACTAGTCCTGGGCGCAGTTTGCTGGGTTACAGCTGGAGTAATGAGATTAGTTGCGGACAGCCCATCAAACCATGGAAAAGAAACCCTTCCTGTACGCATCTTCGCCGGAATCATCACCATCATCGTATTGATGGCCACCGGTATTACAGGACTCTTCCTCGGCATAGCGGCCTTTTAGAAGTTTCCCCGTATCTGGCAGAGGAATTCCAAATCGAAAGCACAACAGCGAATGTGTGGGCAGACGACACATCTGCCCACACATAATGCATTATGCGAGCTACCGTCTTGGCTGATCAATGAATGCAGCGAACGCCCGAGCACTCACTTCAGCTTCCTGCTTATCAGGAAGCTTGTCTGTACCGGCAGCCTTTTTTAGGATGCTTTCGCTCATTCCAATATTTGTCAAACCAAGTGCATCAAGACCGTCCGCCATTGTTGAATATGCACTCACCACATTATCTGCGCTTGATGCAAAACGTTCGTCGTAGAATCGAACGATACGATGGGTCTCACTCTGCTTAAGAAAAATTGAAGCAAAACACGCAAAGCCAGCAGGCAGGATTCATCTACCTCATCCTGTGCACCGTCTCCGGCGTTGCTGCCGGCCTGCAGAACACAGGCTGATCTACACACCAGCGCATATGGGGAAGCCCCGCTCGATGTGAGCGGGGCTTCCCCGTTTTGTGTACATCTTTCACCATCTTGCAATAATTCTTACATGTAAACAGAGAGTTCTTACATGAAAGAATTATTGAAAGGTGATGAAAGAACTTACTTTCACGCGCGCCAATCATCCCAACACGTATCGGGATGACGGCCCATTCCCCTCGCGGCGCAACTTGCCCGCATCCTCTAGCTTCTTCAACAACCGGTATGCACTGATATAGCTCAGGCCAAACAAATCCATGACATCCGCCGTAGTGACGACACCATCATTTTTTCGGCGAACTCCAGAACAAGGCACTGCGCCGGGTGGCATCGATGTCACGCTGGCGCACGCAAGACGCCAGCCCCTCTGAACGTTTGTACACTCGGGCACTCAGCATATACGAACGAGAGCTCCCGCTACCGACCCCCTCTACCAAACCAGCTTCCACCAGATTCTCAACAGCGGACACGATGCGTCGATGCTCCAAATGAGAAAAATCGCACAATTGGACCACGGTAAGCCTACGATGCTCACGCAGCAGCGAGAGCACAATCAGTGACCAGACCGGCAATGGAGCCCCACGTCGACGTTCCTCGTCGCCAATCATGGTTACGAATGCCTCGTCAGGTACCACGCGGCGCAAGAACAAGATAACTTCCTCAGCACTGGACTGTGAATAATCCGGGAAAGAACCACCCGCCGCAATCGACCCGGCATAGATGGTATCCACGCCTCGTCCGGTGCGTTCAACATATCCGGCAGCTTTCAGAATCAGGGCAAGCTGCGGATTGCGGGAACGCGGTTGTGCAGTAAGCAGGTTATCTTCGGAAACACCCTCTATGAATCCTCCGGGGTTGGCTATGGTCAACCCATCATCATCAACCAGGAATCTCACCGAACCCATTCGTGCATAATCGCGATGGCAGAAAGCGTTAATCATTGCCTCACGGAATGCCCCTCGATCGAAGTCTGGCAGATCGACACGAATCAAGCCGCTCATGACTTCATGGCTGGGATTCCATGGCTCCATCAGCTCGCCTACACGATCAAACATATCCACCAAAGGCAACACGAACGGATCCATATTGACCTTTGGAGACATGCCTTTCATCACTTGAAAAACAGCCGATGCGGCTGGAACCGATCGATGAATAGCATCAACCGAACCAATGGTGAGCAGACCAGCAACAGATGGCTGCAATCCATACGGGCCATCAACAACCAGCTCAAGTGCCCGATCGAAATCCTCATCAGTAAAAGACAACAACGAGTTTTGCGCATTGGCACTGCGAATACGGCTTCTCAACTTGTTCCGTGAGTCTGGATTCAAATCATCCAACCGAGCCTCTGGGGCAGGTTGCGCGCTGAAATCGTAGAACCGTTGTTGAGATAAACGGCTAATGAATTGGGAAACAAACAGCGGAACGACCTCAGGCGAGCCGTCTGCTTTCAGCCGGCGCTGCAATGTCTTCCCCTGACTGGTAGATACGATTTGCTGACTGTTATCCACCTCAATACTGACTATTGGCACCTCGTTCTCATACAAGAGCGCCACGCGAGCAGGAAGCTGCGGAACAGTCTTATTGAAAATTAGTGCCGCAAGTCCATTGATATTGCGATGCTCTTCACATACGCCGGTCACAGTGCCATCGTCTTCAATACCGAGATACAGTGTGCCGCCTTCGGTATTGGCTAGAGCCACTACGTTGTCAACAATTTCATCATGCGATTGAGGGCGCTTCTGCTCACTCTTGAACTCAACCGTCAAACTTTCTTTGGCCGGCAACATGAGCATCCCCTTTCACCATCTTGCAATAATTCTTACATGTTAACAGAGAGTTCTTACATGTAAGAATTATTGCAAGATGGTGAAAGGGGTAAAGAGCAATCCATCCTGTCATCTCCAGCAACTTAAATCCGATCATCGCTGCTTTCGGCATATCTGATATCAGCCGCTGGTGCCAGTCCAATCACCCAATTGAAGCTCAACACGGCCAAAGACTCTACGCCGCAGTGGATTCGCGCTCGATGAGCTTATAGCCCACATTCACGGTCTGCGGGAAGAACTCGTCGTCCAGGTTCTCGATACGCCGCATAAGCAAGGTCAGCGCGGTATCCGCCATGCCCTTGAAATCGGTGGCCACGGTGGTCAAAGTCGGCACGCTGTACATGCTCTGGCTCAGGCCGTCGAAGCCGATAACGCGCACATCGCCCGGCACACTTACGCCATCGTCCGCCAGACCACGCAGAATACCGAGCGCAATACCGTCGTTCAGGCAGTACAGACCGTCGTACTTGCACTTGCCTTTCTTGGCCAAGCCGCGCCCGGCCTCGATACCGCCGTCAATCGACCACGAGGATTTGATGAAATCACGGCGCTCGTCAAACGGCAGTCCGGCCGCGAGAATCGTCTCCTTGGCGGCCCGCATACGAATATCACGCGAGCCGGGAATGATGTTGGGATTGTTGGGATCGTGATTGTCGCCGACGATGCCGATGCGCGCACAGCCACGCGCGATAAGGTGTTCGATTGCCGCCCGTGAGCCGGCGTCGCTCGGCGCGTTCACGGTGTCGACGGGCAGGCTGGTGTCGTAGTTTTCCAGCATGACGGCCGGGTGCCGCTTCAGGATATCGACCGCACGTGGCGCATTGATGGCGATGATGCCGTCCGAAAACGTGTACGACAGATCGTTGTCGTCGGTAAGATACCGGGACAGTTCGATGAGCATGTGCGAGTCGCGCTTGTGCACTTCCTCAGCCACACACATGGCCAGATGGGAGAAATAGTCGCCCTCGAGGCCCGAGGTAAGGAAGGTGATGGTATCGGACCGCCCAGAACGCAGGGACCGGCCAGACAGGTTGATTTTATAGCCGAGTTTGCGGGCGGCGTCACGCACGCGTTGCGTGGTTTCGGGCTTGACGTAATCCTTGCCTCGCAGGGCCGCGGAGGCGGTGGTGGCGGTCACTCCGGCCAGTTCGCCGACATCCTTTAAGGTCACCATCGTTACCATCTCCGCATATCACGAACCTTATCGATAAGAATCCATAGTACCGCCCACATCTCAGCCGAGGATGAGACCCTCGGTCGAGGCCCTGCCCGGCGACTCGAACGCCGCGGTCACCGTGGTGAGCACCGACGCTGCAAACGAAAACATGTCAAACCAAGAAATGGACATGACGGAGTCATTGCTTTCCGAGAGGGATATGCCGCGTCCACGGGCAGACGTCACGTATCAATCACGCCGATACCGTCATATAACTGTTTTCGATGTGAGAAAGCTCATAGCTTCCGACCACAGAAATCAGCCACAGCAACCCCATAACAGCGTTATAGTTCTGTTTGTCGGCGTCGACAAGAGCCAGCAGCGCCGATGAAATGCACACCAAGGATGTTTAGCGAATTGTTCGCAGTTCGCACGATTCGATTTGATTCGATTCGTGCAGCCCGGATGGTTCACGGGGGCATGCCGTCGTGATGTGCGTGGATATGGGCGATACGACTCTCGTTCGGGCCGGCAGGCCATCGTACACCAGTTACGAAAGGATCCGCCCATATATGGCAAGGTTTACCGAGAATCGTTGGACCAGCGCGATTATCCCTGCACTGCTGATTCATATCCCAATCGGTACCGTCTATTGCTGGAGCGTGTTCAAGCAGCTTATCGCTGACCGTCTCCACGCCAGCCCCGCCTCCGTGGAATGGGGCTTCTCACTCGCCATCTTCTTCCTCGGCATGTCCGCCGCGTTTGCCGGGCCAATGGTGGAGAAAAACATCAAGAAATCCGCACTCGTCTCCATGGTCTGCTTCGTGGTCGGCTTCGCCGGCACGGGCGTGAGCATCGCCCTGAACTTCCTGCCGGGCGTGTTCATCTGTTATGGCGCGATCATGGGCATCGGCCTGGGCGTCGGTTATCTGACTCCGGTCAAGAACCTGATGCTTTGGTTCGCCGACAACAAGGGCCTCGCCACCGGCATCGCCGTCGCCGGCTTCGGCCTGGCCAAGGCCATTGCCAGCCCACTGATGGAATATCTCATCGGCACGGTTGGCCTGGTCAGCATGTTCTTCATCCTCGCCGCGGTCTACGCGGTGATGATGTTCGTCGGCTTCCTGCTCATCAAGCGTCCGGCCTGCTGGGTGTATGATCCCGCGACCTCACACGTCAGCCGCAAGACAATCCTCAAGAAGCCCGTGTTCTGGGGCATCTGGATAGCCTTCTATATCAACATCACCTGTGGCCTGGCCCTCATCAGCCAAGAGAAGGACATCCTGCACGATGTGCTCAGGGCCTTCCCGCAGTATGCCAACCTGAACCCCGCCAAGTTTGCCGCCGCCATCTCCGGCATCATCGGACTGGTGCTCGCCGTGGACTCCGTGTTCAACACGCTGGCCGCGTGGGCTTCTCCACACTCTCCGACCACCTGAAGCGCCGCGAGACCGTCTATCAGGTAATCTTCATCATGTCGATTGCCGTGTGCTTGCTGCAGATCTTCACCAACAGCATCGGCAACGCTCTGCTGTGGGCCGTGCTGGCCATGCTGTTCCTCGTCAACGCGGGCTATGGTGGCGGTTTCTCGACGCTGCCCGTGCTGCTTGATCAGCACTTCGGCACCAAAACCGTCTCCACCACGCACGGTCTGACGCTGAGCGCCTGGGCGTTCGCCGGTCTGTCCGGCAACCAGTTGGCCTCGTTCGTAGTTGCCCACGCGCCTGATCAGGCCCACCGCTACGCCGCGCTGATTCCGGTAATCACCGGCCTGTTCGTCGTGGCCCTGATCAGCATCAGCTTGGTCAAGTACCTCGGCGACAGAAACGTCACGAAGGCCGTCGAAGACCGAGGCTGAGCTGCCGCAAAACAACGATTCTGCCGGAGTCGGGCGCATCGATCGCATCAATCGATGTACGTCACGATTTGCAGAATCGTTGTTGTTGCTGTTGAGTACCTGAGGTCGTGCGGCTTACGCGCCGACCAGTTCGAGCATTTGGGGGATGCTCTTTTTGCCGAATTCGACTTGCTGGGTGCCGTCGGCGTGGGTGATGACGATGCAGGGCACGCTCATCGCGCCGTACTGGTCCTTGAGTTCGGGGAAGTGCGAGACGTCGTAGGCTTCGGCGCGCACGGCCGGGCTCAGGGAGGCAATGCGCTGGGAAGCAAGCACGGTTTCCGGGCACATCGTGCAGGTGAGCGAGACGAGGATCATGATGTTCAGCGGGTCCGTGATGGACTTCGCGCGTTCGATCAGGTCGTCGCCCAGCGGCTGGCCGGGACCGGCCGCGTTGTACAGGCCAAGCACGAACGAGTTGAACTCGTGGCCGGAAGGTACGCCGTGGAAGGCCAGACCGGTGAAGACCAGTGGACCATTGCCGTCCTTGCCGGCCTTGCCGTCGCCCTCAGCCGGCACGCAGATGCGCACGGTCGGGCGGGCGAGCGGCAGGACGCCGGCGACGTCGAATGTGGCGCGGCCGGAATCGTCCAACGAACCATAAGTGGGCAGTTCGGTGCCGTCCGGCAAGGTGACGGACAGCGGTTCGCCGACCACCAAAGAAGTAGGCACAGAAGCACCATCCACCGCCGTGATCAGCCCTGCGGCATCAACGACAACCGAGTTCAGCTTGCCGCCGGACAGCGCAACCATCTCGCCGATGAAACCCTGCAATTCCGCCGAAAGCGGAGTGCCGTCCAGTTCGAGAGCGAGCGTGACCGGGCGGGTCATGCGTCCGAAGACCACGCCAAGCTGCTGCTTGACGGCGGCGGAGAACAGTTCGCCGGGCTTCTTGGCGGCGCTGGCTGCGGCTGCGGCATCGGCGCTGCGTTTGGCGGGAGCCGGGGCGGGCGTCGTGTCAGCGGCCGAGGCGGCGGAGGCGGCCTTGGCTCGGACTCCTCATAAGCGGAAGCAGTGGGACGCGGCGGCACCAAGCCGGTTTTCTCGCTCATCTGCTTGGCGTATCGCTCCAGTTCCACGGCGGCAATCGCACCGTCGGAGGTGGCGGTGACCACTTGGCGCAGGTTCTTGACGCGCAGATCGCCGGCCGCGTACACGCCCGGCACCGAGGTTCTGAGGTAGTCGTGCGTGACCACGTAACCGTGGTCGTCGAGCTCCACCACGCCGCGCACCAAATCGGTGGCGGGCACATAGCCGGCGAACACGAAGACGCCGAAGGTGCCGGCGTCGGCGGGCTTCCACGTTTCGGTCTGGCCGGTGGCAAGGTTCAGGATTGAGGCTTCTCGCAGGCCTCCTTGGCCGGCGGTGACGCCCTTCAGCTCGACCTGATAACGCACGTCGATCTTCGGGTTGTTCTTGGCTTCGGCGGCCACTGCGGCATCGCAGGTGAAGTCCGGTTCGCGCACGAGCACGGTGACTTTGGAGGCGTATTTGGTCAGGAACACGGATTCCTCGGCTGCGGCGAATCCGCCGCCGACCACCAGTACTTCCTTGCCGGTGAAGAACTCGCCGTCGCAGGTGGCGCAGTAGGCCACGCCGCGGCCGGCGTACTCGGCCTCGCCCTCGAAGCCCAGCTTGCGCGGGCTGGCGCCGGTGGCGATGAGGATGCCGAAGGTCTTGAGGTCGCCGCGTGAGGTGTGCACGGTTTTGATGTCACCATCCACGTCGAGACCGGTGGCTTCGGCGGAGAGGAATTCGGCACCGAAGTCCTGAGCCTGCTGGCGCATGGTCTGGGTGAGTGCGCGGCCCGTGGTGCGGCCCACGCCCGGATAGTTGACGACTTCGTTGGTGATGGTGATCTGGCCGCCGAAATCGTCCTTTTCGAGAATCAGCACGCGGTAGCGAGCGCGGGCCAGGTACAGGCCGGCCGTCAGGCCAGCAGGCCCGCCACCAATGACGACGACGTCATAGAGATTGTTGGTCTGAGTCATGAAAACTCCCTTACATACACTGGCTCCCCTCTCTGAGGGAGGCTGTCGTAGTGAGACTGAGGGAGGCATATCGGATCAGGCTAGCTCTCGCCGAGCACTCCCCCCAGTCGCTTTCAGCGACAGCCTCCCCTCAGAGAGGGAGCCAAGGTTACCGCCTATTCAGTGTCGATCACAGCTGGCCGACGAGGTCGAGGCTGGGCTCGATGGTTTCCTCGCCAGGGGTCCAGTTGGCGGGGCAGACCTGGTCGCCGTGCTCGTAGACGAACTGGGAGCTGCACGCGGCGCAGCAGCTCCTCGGCGTTGCGGCCCACGTTGGAGGAGATGACCTCGTAGGCCACGACCTTGCCCTCGGGGCTCACGATGAAGTCGCCGCGCTCGGCCATGCCATCGGCCTCGTTGTAGGTGTCGAGATCCTTGGCCAGCAGGGCGGTCGGGTCGGCAAGCATCGGGTACTCGATCTTGGCGATCTTCTCGTTGGCGTCGTGCCAAGCCTTGTGCACGAAGTGGGTGTCGCAGGAGACGGAGTAGATCTCGCAGCCGATTTCCTTGAACTTGGCGTAGTTCTTGGCCAGGTCTTCAAGCTCGGTGGGGCACACGAAGGTGAAGTCGGCCGGGTAGAAGAAGAACAGGGACCAGTGGCCGAGCACATCGTCCTTGGTCACTTCGTGGAACTCGTTGTTCTGGAATGCGTTCACCTTGAAATCGGTCAGTTCATGCTGCAGAAGAGTCATCATCGGTCCTTTCGGGAATTGTTAATCTTCAAGCGTTTACCACCACCTATCGTAATGTGGTGAGCCACGGCTCGCGCGGGTGTAACGTATGAGCCTTATCACACCACCCGCAACCCTTGTGCCCAAATGGCCGTTGCCCCAATCACGACTATGCGCGAATACTCGCTAATATGGCAATCAGCAGTCCGCTGATAATGGAGGTTTCATGGCTCAGTCAGACTTTGAACAGGAATCGACCGCGAACGCAACGTGGAGCCGCATGCTGCAAGGCAACCGGCGCTTTGCCGAGGGCAAGCCCGACCACCCATGGCAGGACAAGGAGACCCGCCAGACGCTGCTTGATGGCCAGAACCCGGATGCCGCGGTGCTCTCCTGCTCGGACTCGCGCGTACCTCCGGAAATCATTTTTGATCAGGGCCTGGGCGACCTGTTCACCGTGCGCACCGCCGGGCAACTCATCGATAGCGCGGTTATCGCCTCGCTGGAGTACGCGGTCAAGAAACTGCACGTCAGCCTGATCTGTGTGCTCGGTCACGAGCACTGCGGCGCAATCGAGGCCGCCGAGCAGGAGCTGGACGACCTGATGCACACCATCACTTCCGAAGCCGACGGCTCACTGGAGGCCGCGGATGCGATGGACGACCTCGACGAGCACATCGCCGCCGCCGAATCGATTATTCTGCGCCAGGCCGGCATGTCCGTCTGGCAGGCGCGCGAAGCCGAGCTCGACGCGCATGAAGACATCGAGCGCGTACACGTGGCCCACATTATTGAAACTTTGGTGGAGCAGTCTCCTGTCATCCAGCAGGCCCTCGCCGCTGACAAGCTCATGATCGTCGGCGCCCGCTATCAGCTCGATTCCGGCAAAGTGGAAGTGCTGAGCTTCTGAGCGTGCGATCCGCAATATCGCCACCTGCGTGGGATTTGGCGAATCCTTGGCCATAGCCGCGAGAAACAGCCTCTCTGCACTAGTAATGCCGTCCAGCGCTGGAACGCATACGGCATCGTCGAAGGCGAGCAACGCATCGGAAACACCGGTCGACACGTCGTCCGCGGTAATGATAAGAGTGCCCTTCCCTTTGCCGAGTTTCTTACTGCCCAGCCAGCACACCCCAATTTGACGTGCCACTCCCCTAGAGTTGAAGCCATGTCACTTGGTTTGAACATCCTCCTGATTTTTGTATTTCTCGTTATCGGTTCCGTGTTCTCCGGCACCGAGTTGGCATTGGTCTCTCTGCGCGGCTCGCAGATCGAGCAAATGGAGCAGGAGGACGCTCGCGGCGCCAAAGTCGCCAAAATCGCACGTGACCCGAACACCTTCCTGTCCACCGTGCAGATCGGCGTGACGCTCTCCGGCTTCCTGTCCGCCTCGTTCGGCGCCTCCTCCATCGCCCCCTACCTGATTCCGGCGGTCGAAAGCTGGGGCGTGCACCCCGGCATCGCCGGCGGCCTGGTGAACATCATCCTGACCCTCATCATCTCCTACTGTTCCATCGTGATCTCCGAGATGGTGCCCAAGCGCATCGCCATGCAGCGCACCGAGCAGATCGCGCGCGCCGTGGTGCCCGCCATCGACGCCTTCGCCGCCGTCTGCCGCCCGATCATCTGGCTCATCGGCAAGAACACGAACGGCATCGTCCGCCTGCTCGGCTTCGACCCGCAGCAGACCGAGTCCGAGGTGTCCGACGACGAGCTGCGCGTGCTGGTCAGCTCCAACACCAACCTCTCCAAGGACGAACGCACGATTCTGGACGATGTGTTCGACGCGTCCGAAACCATCGTCGCCGAGGTGATGCGCCCACGTGCCGACGTGGTCTTCATCGAGGGCGACCAGCCCTTGGCCGAGGCCGCCGCGTTCGTACGCGACCAGCCGTACTCCCGTTACCCGGTGACCGGCAAGGATTTCGACGACGTGATCGGCTTCGTGCATGTGCGCGATCTGCTGGACGTGCGCGATCCGAACGCCAAGATCGTGCGCGATGTGGTGCGCGAAGGCATCTCCCTGCCCGGCACCTCCAAGCTGCTGCCAAGCCTGGAACTGCTGCGTAAGCGCGGCATCCATCTGGCCGTGGTCATCGACGAGTACGGCGGCACGGACGGCATCGTGACGCTTGAGGATATGACCGAGGAGCTTGTGGGCGATATTCGCGATGAGTACGATCTGCCCAGCGAGAAGGGCGGCGAACGCACCACCCGCACCGCGTTCGTCAATGGCGTGGCCACGATCGAGGCCAGCATGACCATTGAGGACTTCGCCGATCTGACCGGCATCGAATTGGAGGACGGCCCGTACGAGACGGTCGCCGGCTACTTCTTGTCCAAGACCGGCAAGATGGGAGCGGTAGGCGACGTGCTGCATTCCGACGACGGCTACAACATGGTCGTCACCAAGGTGGATGGCCGCCGCATCGAAACCATCGAAGTCCGCAAAGCCGGCGCCCGGACCATGCGCCGCTGCCGGCCGAATCACAAAGCGACGATGCCAAATAGTCGCGTGATATTCACCACCTATTCGTTCGGCCCGGGGCATAACCAAAAAACGTAGAATGAAAGGGCAACGTTCCACCTACTGAAAGAAGGAACATTATGACACTTGCATTTGTTGTGCCGGGCCTTGATGAAGCGGCCAGTGAGAAGGCCATCGCCATCCTGCAGAACCGACTGAGCCAGGAGCAGGAGGCCGCTCTGGTCCTGAAGCACGCACACTGGAACGTGACCGGCCCGAACTTCATCGCCGTTCACGAGATGCTTGACCCCGAGGTCGAGGCCGTGCTGGCCCAGGCCGACGAGACCGCCGAGCGCATTGCCACTCTGGGCGGCACCCCGGATGGCCGTGCTGACGCCATCGTGCGCAACCGCACGTGGAAATCGTTCGACGCTGAGGGCCGCGTGGGCACCGAGGAGTATCTCAAGGCGCTGATCGAGTACTACGACGCCTTCATCGCCGACGACCGCAAGGCCATCGCCGAGCTGGACGAGCTGGATGTGATCAGCTCCAACATCATCCAGGACCACGTGCAGGAACTCGAAAAGTTCCAGTGGTTCATGCGCTCTCACCTGGCATAAGTAAAAGCCGTATTCCGTGGCTCCCCTCAAAGAGGGGAGCCACTTTCGTCTCACGTGAAATAGAGAGTCTCCACATACATAAGTTGGAAAAGTGTATAAAACTCCCCATTTTGAGGTTGGAAAACGTAGCCAAAACCGCATTCTTATGGTTGGAAAAGTGTAAAATATGCGCTATAAACAGTTGGAAAACGTGCCCAGCTAGATGCAAGGCCTACAAATGACTGGAGATTCTCATGCTGCGAAGAAAAATCGAGACACAGCTGGAAGCTTGGAGATCCGCGCCGAAACGCACTGCACTGCTGGTCACCGGAGCCCGTCAGATTGGCAAAACCTATATCATCAGGCACTTTGCCCAACAGCATTACGACCATATCGCCGAGCTCAATTTCATCGAGAACCCTGACCTCGTTGCATTATTCGATCGGCCCCGCGATGCCAAAAACCTACTGATGAGGCTGGAACTGGCCGTAAATACGCCATTAGTACCCGGCAAAACCCTGATTTTCTTTGACGAGGTCCAGCGTTGCAAGGAAAGTGGTCACCGCAATTAGTTCCTTGTAGATGATGGTCGGTTCGATTACGCGCTTTCCGGCTCGCTACTTGGAGTCGAGCTCGAAGATATACGCTCGGTACCGGTCGGGTACCTGACCGAGCTGGATATGTATCCACTGGATTTCCAAGAGTTCTGCTGGTCGCAGCATATCGGCAACGACGTATTCGATATGCTTGCCGAATGCTTTGCCAAGCACCAGGAAGTGGATGAGTTCATTCATCAAAGGCTCATGGAGCTATACTCCAAATATCTGGTCATCGGCGGCATGCCTGCCGCAGTCGACTCGTTCGTGGCAAACGGCAGCGTTGCGGACGTGCGCACTATACAAGAGAACATAAAGCGTGAATATCGCCGCGATATCAGCCAATACGCGCGCAAAGAAGACCGGCTGCATATCCGCGCTATCTACGATTTGGTGCCCAGCGAGTTAAATAACCCAAACAAGCGCTTTACCTTCGCCAAAATCGAAAAGAACATGAGATTCCAATCGGTTGCTTCCGATTTCGATTGGCTGGTCAATGCGGATGTAGCCGTCGCCGCGTACAACGTGGACGAACCGTGCACACCGTTGGAGATGAGCAAGGAACGTAACCTCTTCAAACTCTTTTACAACGACGTGGGTCTGCTTACCGGCTCGTTTCTCAAGAAAACCGCGCTCGACGTACTCGACGGCAACCCTGATATCAACTACGGTTCAATCTATGAAAATGCGGTGGCCCAAGAGCTACGCGCTCACGGATTTGACCTGTACTACTACAACAGTAAGAAGCTTGGCGAGCTCGATTTCCTCATCCAAGACCGCAACGATCACGTGCTGCCGATTGAGGTGAAGTCCGGCAAATCCTACAAACGCCATCGCGCAATGGACAACGTGCTCGCCCACCCTGAATACCATCTCAATACAGGCTATGTGCTTGGCCCGTGCAACGTCTCAGTCGAAGGGAATGTAACCTACCTGCCTGTATACATGGCCGGCATGTTCCATAACGAATGACGGGCCGCACACTTAGTCAACAAGTACATGTCGGTCAGATGGTTCGGACTGGTCAGAGGGCCCGCTCTGATCAGTTAGGTCGGTCTGAACGGACTGGCTGGGCTGGTCGGCCTGAGTAGCCCGTTTGGACCGATCCGGTTCGCCCTTGCTGGCCTTCACACTGCTTCAGCTCCAGCTGAAGTTCGCTGATGCGCCGTTCGAGTTCGTCGATGCGCCGCACGTGTGGCGAAGTGAGACTAAGGGGAGCCGAGAGATGGCTCACAGGCCGAGGGCACCGGCCACGGCCATGGCCTCGTGTTCGGGATCGGCCTGGCCGATGTGTACGTTGACGTGAATTTCGTCATCGCCCGGCTCTTCGAGAATGTCGGACTGGGATTGCAGCATGCTCGGCTTCATGAAGTGGCCTTGGCGGTGGGAAAGGCGTTCCATCACCTCGTCGAATGTGCCCTGCATGTAGACGAACACCACGCCTTGACGGCGCAGCTTGTCGCGGTAGATCTTCTTCAACGCCGAGCAGGTGACCACGGCGGGCTCGCCGGCGGCCACGCGCTCGTCGATCCACGCGGCGATGGTGTCGAGCCAAGCCAGCGGTCTTCGTCGGTGAGCGGGTGTCCGGCGGCCATCGAGATGGTGGCGCATTCGGATCATGCGAACGAATCCGATCAGGCCATCAGCCACATCGCCGGCACTGAAGCCTGACCCGTCATCGTCACAGCACCACGCGGCGGTTGAGGTCGCGGCGCAGCGTCTTCCAGCCGGGTAGGTAGGCGGTCATGCGGCGCTGGAATCCGGCACCGTGGCCGCTTTCCCACAGATGCGTCATCTCATGGACCAAGACGTATTCCAGGAATTGCGGTTCCATCAGTCCCAATTGAAGGTTCATGCGGATGCGGCCGGTTCGCGGCGTGCATGATCCCCAGCGCGAGGTCATGACCCGTAGCGTGATATGTGTGGGCTGCCGGCCGACGACCGGCCCCCACTTGGCCAGCAGCTGTGGCAACGCGGCGTTGATCGCGGCCGCCGCTTGTCGTTTGCGTTCGTCGGTCCAGATTTGGGAGCGGTCAAAATACGGTTGGACGTTCGTACCGGCTTGGCCTGGCCCGGCGTCGCCGATTCTCGGACGACTGATATCACCGGTTTTCGGACGACCGGCAACGTCTCCATCATGGCCGCTGGCACCAGATACGCCACGACCTCCGTTCTCGAAGCCGGCGCCCTCGTTCAATGCCATGATGGAGCGCCGTTGCGCCTCAGCCATGCGCTGCTGCTGGGCGAGAATCCACGAATGTCGCTCTTTGACGAAATCCGCGATACGACTCTCGCTCATCCGCATCGGTGCGGAGATTTCGACGCGGCCGCTCGGCGGTTTGATGCGCAGATACAGGTTTTTGATGGGTTTGCGCGTCAGGTGCAGATGGATGCCGTCAATATCCAACGACTGCCCGGCGGCAGCGGACCGAACGGATTTCGGCGCACCGGACTTCGGAGCGGTGGATTGACGACGGCGATAAGGCATGCAAGTCATTCTTGCACAACGGCGGACAACGATGGCGGCCCGCCCGGAACCTAACGTTCCGAACGGGCCGCCATCAGCAATGAACGGTGCTGTCGGCAACGGCTACAAACCGTCACCGAGCCATTGAGTCACCCAATCAGCAACCGGCCGCGGTCAGCACCTGGTCGAGGATCTCGACGCCCTGGGTCGCCTCGTCGGCGGAGATGACGCAAGGAGGAGTGACGTGGATGCGGTTGTTGTGCACGCCGAGAATCAGGCCGCGCTTGTCGCCTTCGGCCACGATCTGCTTCATCGTGGCGTCGTCCAGCGGCTCCTTGGTGGTGCGGTCGGCAACCATTTCCACGGCCCAGAACACGCCCTTGCCGCGAACCTCGCCGATCTTCGGGTGCTTGTCGTACAGAGCGGTGAGCTGCGGGCCGAGCACGTCCTTGCCGATGGTGTAGGCGTTGTCGACGATGTGCTCCTCTTCCATGGCTTCCTGGGTGGCCACGATGGCGCCCATGGCCAGCGGGTGACCGGAGTAGGTCAGGCCGCCGGGGAAGACGATGTCGTCGAAGCGGTGGGCCACCGGGTCGCTCATAATCACGCCACCGGCGGGCACGTAACCGGAGTTGCAGCCCTTGGCGAAGGAGATGATGTCCGGCGTGTAGTCGTAGTCGTCGAGTGCGAACCAGAAGCCGGTGCGGCCGAAGCCGGCCATGACCTCGTCGGTGATCATCAGGATGCTGTACTTCTTGGTGATCTCGCGCACGCCCTTGAAGTAGTCCTTGGGCGGAATGATGATGCCTGCGGTGCCCGGCACGGATTCGAGCAGCACGGCGGCGATGGTGTCCGGGCCCTCGAACTGGATCACGTGCTCGAGGTGAGCCAGCGCACGCTCGCACTCCTCTTCCTGGGTGGTTGCGGAGAACTCGGAGCGATACAGGTACGGGGTGAAGAAGTGCACGTGGCCGCGAGAGTAGTCGTTGGGCTTACGGCGCCAGTCACCGGTGGCGCTGATGGCCGCACCGGTGTTGCCGTGGTAGCAGCGGTAGGAAGACAGAATCTTGTCGCGGCCAGTGAACAGGCGGGCGGCGCGCATCGCGTTTTCATTGGCGTCGGCGCCAGCGTTGGTGAAGAACACCTTGTCGAAGCCTTCCGGAGCGCGGCGGGCCACCAGGGAGGCGGCGCGGCCACGGGCTAGGTTCGCGTAGTCAGGTCCGACGGTGCACAGGAGTTCCGCTTGCTTCTTGATGCCCTCGATCACCTTCGGGTGCTGGTAGCCGATGTTGACGTTGACCTGCTGGCTGGTGAAGTCGAGCATTTCACGGCCGTCGCCGTACTTCAGCCACACGCCGTGACCGGTTACCACTTCAGTGGGATCCAGGTTGCGCTGTGCGTGCCACGAATGGAATACGTGTGCGCGGTCCAGCTTGTAAGCGTCGTCCCAGATTTCCGCATCCTGCGAAAGATCATGCCCCATGATGTGTCCTTTCCTCGATATTTTCTCGAAGTGCCCGATGCCGTCTCCCGTGGATCGGGTCAGGGCAGCAACGCGCTGTGAATGTCATTATGAGAGTTGAACATTTCGCGTCAAACTCGAACATTTAATAATGTTACAGTAGTGGCGAATACGAAATCATTTTGAAACATAGGAACAAGAACAATAATTGTATCCAGATTATGTAATGTTTATGTTATTCAAAAACATACTCATTGCACAATGCGGCGCTAACATTTGACTACCGTTGCCACAGTGACCGTTACTATCGGCAGTCAAGCAGCCAGCAACAAGCCGGCAACCGCCATCGATCATCAGCCGGCGGCAATCGGCAACATTCACGCAGACGCGCGCTCATCACGCTCGCCGCCAAGATCCGGGAGGCAGATCATGGATACGCCATCGCCATCAACCGCATCAACAACCGCACATGCCGTCGGCTACAACGATGAGCCAAGCATTACGGCCGCTCCCCTGCGTTCCACCGACGACCTGGCCGTTGATGCCGGCCAGTTATCCTCACTCATCCTCACCACCGAGGCGACGGCCACCCCGCAACGCATCGTCGAATCGGTCACCTCGCTGACCTCCTCCGGCATACTTGCGGAAGGCCAGCGCATGCCCACCGTACGCGATCTCGCCCGACTGCTACGCACCAGTCCGGCCACCGTCTCCAGTGCCTACCATGCCCTCGCCAAGTCCGGCATACTGCGCTCCCGCGGGCGCGCCGGAACATTCGTACTGCGGCAGTCGCGCACGCATCGCTACGATGCCGGCGACTTGCTGGCCGAAGCCCCGGCCACCGCGCCGGACCGACCGATTATCGACCTGTCCAAGGGCACGCCGGACCTTTCGCTGCTGCCGGACATCCGCCCGTTTCTCGGCAAGCTCGGCACGCACAAGGCATTCGTCAATTCATACGACGGGCCGACCATCCTGCCCATGCTGGAACAGATTTTGCGACGCAACTGGCCGTATGAGCCGGAGGCGATGACTATGGCATCCGGCGCGGGCGACGGTTTGGCGCACACCATGAACGCTTTTGTTCAGCCGGGTGATTTTGTGATTACCGAGGCACCGGAATATCCGCTGATTCTCGACATGATCGAGGCACATGGCGCGATGGCGTTCGGCGTGCCGATGGACGGGTTCGGTATGCTGCCCGACGCACTCGACCGTGCGCTGACCATGCTGGAATCGCAGCGTCTGGCGGTGCCGCACGGCGGCCATCAGGTCAGTATGATCCTGCTGCAGCCGCGCGCCCAGAACTACCGGGGCCAGCTTCAGCCCGCAACGCATCGACGCTTTGGCGGACGTGCTGCTCGCGCACTACCCGAATGGCGTTGGTATGCCGCTGATTGTGGAAGACGATCACAGTGGCGATGTGGCCAATGCGTATGCGACATCGTTGGCGCAACGATTGCCGCAACACGTGGTGCATATCCGCAGTTTTTCGAAGTCGCACGGGCCGGATCTGCGCTTGGCTGCGCTGTCTGGGCCGGAGGATGCCGTGGAGGCGATTATCGCCCAACGACGCTTGGGATCGGGATGGGTGAGCCGGTTCCTGCAAGAGATTCTGTATGAAATGCTGGCCGACAAAGAGGCGTTCCACACGGTGACCAACGCCCGGCATATCTACGCCACCCGGCAAAAGACGATGCACGCGCTGCTGCTGCGTCAAAGTTTGGACGTGCATACCGGTGACGGACTGAATCTGTGGATTCCGGTGCGCGACGAGCCGGCGGCGCTGCGACTGCTGGCCGAACAGGCATCCGTGTGGCCGCCGGCAAGCCGTTCCTGCCGAGCCTGCGTATCAGCGCCGACGCCACCGGAGCCGACGCGGGGGCCGGTGCGGGCGTGGACGCGCATGCCAGTCGAGGCATCCGCGTCACCATCGCACAGCAGGGAGCCGTCAACGAACAAGTGGCCGCCGCCCTGGCTCAGGCGGCGGCCGTAACGCCGAAGACTTCGACGAATCACTCGTAATTCTTCATGAACTGCGTTCGTACGCGCGGCGAGGAGCCGCCCCGTCTGTACGGGGTGATCAACGGGCTGCTGCGCATGCGCAACGGGCTGCGCAGGTCGCAGGAGCTCGACGACCTGGTCGACGTGCTGGCCTCCTCCATCGGCGCCCTGACCAATCCGCGTACCAACTGCCCACACCGGAGAAGGTCGCGCAGGAGAAGCCTCGCTGCTCGAGATCGACGACAGCTTCCAGAAGATCGTCCTCGTACGCGACGTGGTCAAACCCGTCCGCGACGAGCACGGCATCCTCACGATGAGCGTCTACGATTTCCTCCTCGACCCGGACAGCCTGACGATGTGACGCCGTGGATTGGCTACAACGTATTAGACAGTCCGATGAGGGACGAATGACATGAGATTGGAGGCCGACGATGGCCGACCCGAAACATCCCCGCCACTACGACGAGGCGTTCAAACGGCAGATCGTGCAGTTGTACGAGAGCGGCAAGCCATCCCGGAAGATCCGCCGTCGTGGCCCGACATCCTCAGGACCATCGAGCTGGGCTACTCCAACGCCAGGCTCGAGGCGTCCGACAACAGGATCAAGGTCACCATCCGCATGGCCTACGGCTTCCACCACGCGAACAGCCTCATCGCACTCGTCATGCTCCGCTGCGCCGGCAATCATGGCGCAAGCGACAATCGCGACACGCCGTTATTGACATACCGCCGTTCAATGGTATTGTAATCACTTGTGCGCTTTTGAAGCGTATGGATCGGGCCCGTAGCTCAGCTGGTTAGAGCGCATCCCTGATAAGGATGAGGTCGGAGGTTCAAGTCCTCCCGGGCCCACAGGAAAAATGAAGCGGCCGCGAGCCGCTCTTTTTTTCTCACGGGGCTATAGCGCAGCTGGTAGCGCATCTGCTTTGCAAGCAGAGGGTCGCCGGTTCGAACCCGGCTAGCTCCACCTTCATTCCCTTGGAATCTCAACGATTTCAAGGGAATATCTCTTTTGCCTCAGCACCAAACAGTAGACACTGGTAGACATGACTAAAGTACCTGACAGGCCGTTAGTACCTACTACTCTCGCCGCTGAGCTTCCCACTGCTGGTACTTGGCCTCCATGACGGCCGCCACCTCGTCAATACGATCAGGCCACAGCTCGGCATAGGTGTTCAGCGTCTCGGTAGCCGAGGCGTGTCCCATGATGCTCTGAAGCGTTTTCACGTCGCAACCTGCGCCGATGGCGAACGAGGCATACGTGTGTCTCAAGCTATGGATTCTCAGCCCCTTCACGTCGCCATAGCCCGCCCCTTCTTTGGCTGGGTACCATACGCGTGTCCGCCATGTGTTCAAGTGGATCATCCCACCGTGGAGCGCAGTGAATAGATAGTCGTCATCGGTGCGACCGTCACAGACCTGTTCGAGATCGGCAGTCAGGAAACCTGGGATGGGCACGATACGGTTGCGCCCGCTCTTTGGTTTGCCTTCGATTTCGCGCCCCTGCCTGTCAGCAGTGATCGTCTTCGTTACCGATATACGCATCCTTGTGAAGTCAAGGTCGCCGATGCGAAGAGCCAAGGCTTCGTTGGCCCGCAGGCCTGTATATGCGAGGAAGAGGATGAGCAGCTTGGAGACCATCGGGTTTTTGACGTCAACTTGCGCTGCGGCCTCAGCGATATCCGCCACCTGCTGATGAGAGAGGAACACCCGATCGTCGGTTTCGGCATCTTGGGGAAGTTCGACGTCGGCAGCGGGGTTAGACAGTATCCATCGCCGTTTAGGCGAAGACGCATAGGCCATCACACCGCCGAAGGCATCCTTCACTACGCCTTTGATTGTCCGCCGCTTCATCGGCTGCATGGTCGTCTTACGCTTGAACTCGTGCGGGGCTGTTCCTGATTGAAGCTCATGTACCCATTCGCTGACTTCCGATTCTTGGATACTACCGATCGGGCGATCCCCCCACTTAGGAAGCACGTACCGGGTCATGTCGTTCTCATATCGAAGATAGCTACGACCGCGCAGGTTGTTCTTGGATGCGAGCCATTCCAAGGCGACCGCTTGGAATGGCCTGTCGGCATCGGCCGGATCAACATACCGACCTGAGCGAATATCATCCTCCATGGCTGCCGCGAACGACTCGGCATCGGCTCGGGTGCTGAATGCCTTGCTACTGCGCTTCTTAGAACCGTCGGGCAAGGTTGCCCACCAAGACACCCGCCATCGCTTCCCGTGTCCATACCGCGCCGTCTTAAACTTCCCGGGCACCTTGGCCTTCTCCGGCGTCTTCATATACGCGGCCAAGCTCTTCGTTACAGAACTGGGAACTGGAATCTTCACCTTGCTGCCATCGGGCAACGTCTCCCGTGGCTCGGTCAGCCAGAGGTCTTCAATCCAAGCTTTCGACATTGCTTTTCCTCACACGTGCAACGAGTTCTTCAAAGGAGACATCCCAGTATTTAGGCTGAGAAACCGAGATGGCATCTACGTCAAACGACTGAACACAACGCCCTGCCTCAGCTACAGCATCGAGTATTCGGTCAGCCATTTCATCTGGAATGCAATACGCATATCTGCCTAACCAATTCAAATTCTTTGCAATATCATTAACCGTGTTCACAAGCACCTTGAATACTTTTAGAGATAGTTCAACCTGTTCCTGTTTTGTTGCTGAATATTCTCCACGTTTCGGTTGTGGTGTTTTAGAATACCCACCCATTCTAAAACGTCCTTTATCTGTATAAATCCAGAACTGGCTATTATTCCATTCCCTCAATGCCATCCGATATTTATGTTCAGCTACTGCTGAAATATCGACTAAACCATGAACCGGATAGGCCTTTAGCATCCACTGGAGCTTGTTAGTATCAGCCAATAGCCTTCCCGCTTTTTTAAAATCTGTATCTTCTGCCTGCAATTCGAAATCATCTAGACGTTGTTCATCATAGATCTGCAAATTAGTTTTCCCATCCGGGAACAAAGGATTGTTCTCAAAAGGCTTTTGAACATCCACAAACAAGTTCACGAGAGGCACCCCCAAGGCAATCGCTATATCTAACGCATCAGACAGTTTTAGTCGCGTACGGCCAGTCTCAATGTTTTCAAGCACATCGGCTGTGACAAGACTATTCGGCACAAGTTCCTTGACTCTCTTCGCCAAGTCCTCGCGAGACCCCCTAATTTTGCCATCTCTGTCAATAGGCGCCCATCGATGCCGCGCCCGTCGAACACAGGCACCTATATACTTCTCTCGATCGTTTGTCAAGCTCATATATGCATGATACCGCAAAACTACGGATTATGTTCATTCCCCTACCGATACCTACGTTGATTCCGGCAGGCTAAAACCATGAACACAAACGCGACACACTCCGAGATGCCAACGCTCCTCACCCCGGCAGATGCGGCGACCATACTGCATGTGCCGGTGAAGACGCTGGCTCGCTGGAGGTTCGAGAACTCCCACCTGCCGTATGTGACGCTCGGCAGGAAAGTCCTGTATCGAGAGAGCGACTTGGTGGACTTCGTCGCGCGCAATGTTCATGAAGTGATCCAGTAACGGCCAACCTTAAGGAGGTACTCACAATGGCCGACGAAATGAAGGAACTCCGCGGCGCGGTGTTTGACCTGATTCCCGATGGGGTTTCGGTCGTCGCGCTCGACGAGATTGAAGTGGACGACATGGCCCCAAAAACGAGGAACGTCAAGGACGAGGACAGCAACAAGCAGCACCGCGTTGACGACGAGCGCTTCGGTGGTCTCGTCTACAAACTCCCCGGCGTGGCTGTCCGAGATTGCCGCCGCAAGCGCATCCGCGACAAGGTGAGTGTCTTCGTCCGGCAGCGTCCCTCCGCCGCGATCCCGGAGATGACCCAGCTCCGACTCACTGGCCGCGTGCTGCTCTCCCCCTACGCCGTGGACGACCTGGGATTCACCATCGTCGCCGACGGCGTGGAGTCTGCGTCCGCTGGCACCAACACAGGAAGGCACTCCAATGAATGAGGCCGGCATCAGCATCCCTTGGTGGGGTTGGCTCGCTCTCATTGCTGCACTGGTGGCGTGTGCCATCGTCGCCAAGATCGCAAGGGACATCCGCGCGACGAAAAACATCATCGCCGCACGCACCAAGAACACCCAGCAGGTCGAGGATGAAGATCGGAAGCTTGTTCGCTACGGCAAGCGACTTGGCGGTCACTACATCGCATGGCCGCGCGAATGGTGCAACCAAGAGGAAGCAGCTGGACGCGGCGCGATGACTGTCAACGAACTGTGTCCAGACGAGACAGCTGAGCCAATCGCGCACCGACGTTTCACGTGGGTGCAACGCACTAGGAGGATGTAGCCGTGGGACTACAGTTTGCGGGGCGGTGGTTCGGACGCTGCCCCGCCTCCACCTTGGAGAGCATCTGCCTCGCTGTCGATACCAACGGCTGTCCCGTTTATATCGATTGGTGCGAGCGGCATTTGCTCACCATCGGCGAAAGCGATTCCGGGAAAGGGTCCGTCCTTGCAAATCTTCTTGTCCAAGTTGAACCGTTTGCGCAAGCTGGACTGGTTCGCCTGTACGGCATTGACCTGAAGGCGATGGAACTAAGCATGAGCCGCGCAATGTTCCAGACGGTCGCGATCGATGTGGAATCCGCAGCGGAACTTGTATCGTCATTCCGTAATGCCATGAACCAACGTGCACGGGACATGGCCGGAAGTGCCCGGATGCACACACCGACGCCGGATAACCCTAGAAACATCCTCGTGATCGATGAGCTCGCGGAGCTGTTCAGACAGGACGCAAAGGTTTCCAAGCAGTTCCAGCACGATCTCACAGCTGTCCTTGGCATGGGTCGCGCGACGGGGAATTTGGTCTGGGGCTTCAGCCAAAACCCCCGCAAGGAGGCGATTCCGATTCGCGATGACTTCAACGGTCAGACGATCGCTATGCGCATGGGCGAGTCGGAGGCAAAGATGATGCTCCCCTCAGCCGCACTCCGAGTTGGCGCCGCCCCTTGGGCCATCTCCGCCGCTTCGCCGGGAACAGGCTGGTTGTGGAACTCCGCCGCAAAGAAATCCCAACTGTTTCGCGTGGATTGGATTGACGACGAGACCCTGCAGGGGCTTTCCGCGACCGCCGAAGCGTAGCTCAGCGAAGCGTTCGGCGGTCGTGCCGCCGCTTGCGGCGGCTTGGCGGGGGCAGTGTTACTCCCGCCAACTTTTGAGCAGAACAGGAAGGAGTGAAATGCCATCGACTGCGCGCGACTGGATGTTGACGATCTCTGCCGAAAAACACACGCGGCAGGACGTAGAGGAACTGCTGGATATTCTGGGGGCATACATCTTCCAGCAGGAGGAGGGAGGCAAGAGCGACTACCCTCATTTTCAGGCATTCCTGCAACTTCAGACTCCCGTCCATATGGGGACGCTGAAGAACAAGTTCAAGAAGGCCGGCTTCAACGACGCGCACATCGAAATGCGCAAGGGCACGGTACAGGATTGCGTCGATTACTGTTCCAAGGAGGAGACACGTGTAGACGGTCCCTGGCGGGGAGGAGAAATCAACCTGAAGGATCAGCAGGGCAGTCGTTCCGATCTCGCTGAGCTGCGTCGGCAGATCATGGACGGTGCCAGCGTCTCGGAGGTGTTGTTGAATGACGACGCGTGCCAAGCTGCTCGCTACACTCGGTACCTTTCCGAACTTGCGACAGCGCGCGACCGGGTGAAATATGGTCGTCAGCTTCGCGACATCACTGTGCATTATCTGTGGGGTGATCCGGGTGTCGGGAAAACGAAATACATATATGACAACAATCCCATCGAGAACATCTACCGCGTGACCGATTATCGGCATCCGTGGGATGAGTACGAGGGGCAATCGATCTTGGTACTAGATGAGTTCGATAGCCAGTTCAGCTGGGACCAGCTCTTGGTTTTCTTGGATCGTTACCCTGTCATGCTTCCAGCACGGTACAACAACCATGTGGCATGTTTCACGACGGTCTGGATCATCAGCAATGAACCGCTAAGCAAACAGTACCCCGAGCGTACGGGAGAAAAACGCAACGCGTTGCTGCGAAGGATCAGTACAAATCAGCGCATGTGAGGTGGGAACTTCAGGCGGGCGAGCTCGGCACCGAGCATCCGGAGATGGGGCTGCTCGTAAAGGAAGAGATCACCGTCAATACTGAAGATGACTTATTCAAAGCCTCCGAGCAACTCAGCAAGGATGAGCACCTATACCTCCCTGTACGGGGTGCCATCCCACGTTGCCCCCGAGATACCGACCGCCACAACCGGGCATGTACCGGCTTCGCCTCGGTTGATTCGATCGATCGCCTTGGTAAGGCTTGTGACGGTCGTGGTTGTCAAGTCGAGCGGCAATGCCAGTCGTCTGTCTTCCTCGGTGCGTGCCTTCCGCGCTTTGCGCGTCGCCTTGTACACTTCGTCAATGGTCGCACCCAGATGAGGTGCCCATAACTCGATGGCTTTGTCGAGCAGGTCTTCACGGTGTTTGGTGATGATCATTGCAGCGTCGATCAGGCCGGCCTCATGCCATGCGCGGTAGGCTGCAAGATCACGATCAAGGTTGCCGTCCTTGGCGTTCCATTCGATATCGACAAGCACACGGCCTTTCCGATTGTCCACCCAATAGGAAGCCTCGCTCATGGTGCCTAGGTCTTCGTCCGGCACGCCCGATTCCCTGAATGTGATCCTGCCTTTCGTCTCAAGTTCGTAGGCGCATTCTTTCCATCCCCGCTCCCGCAGCGCGCGGTTCAGTGTCTCCGCCATCTCGGAGTTGTTGCCGCCTGCCCTGAGCAGCAAGTTCGCGGAGAAGCTGAAACTGCCCAGCACATCGGTGATATCTGCCCACTCTTCGGGCGACACTGCCTTCATCACAGCGCAGGCGCTTCGTACCTCATGGAACTCGTAGCGGGAACGGATGCCGCTTGCCAGCACGTCGGGATCGTCGTAGGAGTGTGTCGTGAACGCCATGAACACAGTATAGAACTACGACACGGCACCAAAAAGATCTATTTAAAGATCTATTTGTGTTATTCTGTTGGGGTGACTGAAGAACTGTACGCACCACTCCCCACCACGGCAGGTGGCTTCAAGACGATTCTGGCCGATCCGCCATGGCGTTTCCAGAATCGAACGGGAAAGGTAGCTCCCGAGCATAAGCGTCTGGGGCGCTATGGGACTATGTCTCTGGATGAGATCAAAGCCTTGCCAGTTGACGACATAACGGCGAAAGACGCCCACCTGTATCTCTGGGTGCCCAATGCCTTGCTGCCCGAAGGCATCGAGGTCATGCAGGCATGGGGGTTCCGCTACGTGTCGAACATCGTCTGGGCCAAGCGTCGCAAGGATGGCGGGCCAGACGGTCGAGGGGTCGGTTTCTACTTCCGCAACGTCACAGAGCTTCTGCTTTTCGGCGTGAAGGGGCATATGCGCACCCTTGACGCAGGTCGGCGTCAGGTGAACATGATCGAGACACGCAAACGCGAACACTCGCGAAAGCCGGATGAGCAGTACGACCTCATAACGAGCTGTTCGCCCGGCCCCTACTTGGAAATGTTTGCCCGCTATCCCCAGCCACATTGGTCAGCTTGGGGCAATGAGGCAGACGAATCCGTTACTCCGCAAGGCAAGGTGTACAAGGGCTACACGGGAGGGGAGATCGAGAACATGCCCCCGCTGGAGAACCACGAACGGCTGACTAGGGAAAGCGAGCTGGCCGTAGGGAAACTGCTGCGGGATGAATACGAGTCCGGCAGATCGATCAAAGACCTAGCCGCCGAGCACGACTATTCGATAGCACGCGTCCGCCGTTACCTCAGTTTGGTGGATACGCAACTTCGTCCGCAAGGACGTACCCCCGCGTTGCAACACAGCTAGCGCAGCCAGACAGGACACCGCCCGATAGCTCGGGGCGGTGCTTTATATTGGTAGACATTCAGTAGACATGACTATGGGATTCCATGCATTTCAATGCGTTCTCGGATAGGCTGCAAATCTTCTAAAAACGGCTAGATTTCAACCTTTTGAAGATTCATGCATGATCTTGCTCTCCCATGGGTTTTCTGAGAATGCAAGCAGAGGGTCGCCGGTTCGAACCCGGCTAGCTCCACAGACACAACAAAACCCTTGGAATCAGTCCGATTCCAAGGGTTTTTGTTCTTGCATTTTCTGCGTATTGCAACAAAAAGATGACGACACGCCGATAGCGTATCTCACGAGAAAAGTCTTATTGCCTCACGACTGTCGAGGCACCGGAAGTCGGCATAGGCATTCCAATCGGCCACTAAATCGACCGATGCCCGATCCCTGAGCCAAACGGACCCGAATGCCGTTCATCATCGACAAAGCAGTCCGCGCCTCGCGACGAGGATCTGCCAAACCGTCACGCTCGACTGCTCGGGTTAAGGTGTCCATCACGCGATGTTCTCGTTTTTGGTAATACTCATAGGCAGGATGATGCTCGTTCAACGATTCGCCTTGTAGCACGGTATATACAACCGCACCATCTCTGGCTGAGCCGCATTGCGCTCCATAAGGGCAGCACAGATATCACGAATGCCGAACTGCGCGTTGCCGCTCCACATATCCTCAGGTTCAACGCCAAGAGAATGGGCAAACGTAGCCATGTCTTCCCGATCACGATGCTCCAGCACGGCAATCAGCAAGCCGACTTTGTTCTTGAAATGGTATATGACCGCCGGCTCGGTCAATCCGCATGCTTCGGCTACCTGACGAACGGAAAAGCCCCAAAACCCGTTCTGTGAATCACATGCGACGTCACGTCGATGATCTGTTCACGGCGTTCCGCACATTCTGATTCTGCTCAAGACAGATCCAGCTCGTTGTTGTCCTTGGCTTTGCTCACCGTATCAGTCAAATCGGGGTCGTCCACAGACACCGCGTTCTGCTGGCTGAGCGTCAACGACAGCGAACCTTTGTAGGAGTCGCCGTATTCGTCCTTGCCGGACACGCTTACGGCAATCGAGCTCATCAGACGCTTCCTGCCGTAGTTCAGATCCACGGTGATAGTCGGCATATCCGGCTCTTCATCCGTGCCGAAGTCCCAGTTGCGCACATTGTCGAGCGCCTGACGGTACTCGCCTTCAGCATCGCCCACACCGGTATCCTCGATCTGCTGAATCACCCATGATTTCAGATGCGGATACTGCGCTTCATGGCTGATCCAGTAATTCACAAAGTGCTGGGCCAATGCCTTGACATCGATTTGATACGAGAGCTGCGTGTTGCCGGCAGACTTGGCAGACGATGTATTCGGGAACAGCTGGCTGCGCACATTCTTATCTTCCAGCTCCACGCCGAGATATTGTTGGATGAATTTGCTGGCCTCGGCCTTCACCTCGGCAGACGTTTTCGTGCCCTTGGCCCGGTCGATGTCGTTCGAGTACCCATCGTCGTTCATCTTGTCCAGCTGATCGTAGAACGTTCGCTCCGCGCCGGTGATGTCCCAAGCACCGTTCTTGACCAACGCATCCTTGACGTTCAATATCAAGTCCGCCACATCACTACCAACGCCGTTCCTTAAGTCATCTTCATATTGGTCGGCCGGGTAGTAGATGTAGTAGGGGTCGTCATCATACCAAACGTTTTTCCCGGCGAATGCGCCTTTGTGCCAAGCGAGGGTTGTTGCCTGTTCATCTGTCTTGATGGTCACAGACGCGGAGGAGTCATTGGTGGTTTTGCCCCAGCGAATACATGCCAGACATCCGCGCGTCAAGGGAGTCGTCAGTGCTGCTGTGGGTTCTGAGTTCGTATTTGGTGCTGCGCAGAGTGGACAGCGAGTTGATCGCGTCGAAGGTGACGACCAGCGGATTGGTGGGCCGGAAGCCCAGCATCGCTTTGACGGCGGTGAAGTTGGGGATGATGAACGCCAAGGCCGCCACCAGAATCGTCGCAAGCAATGCGCAGAGAGCGGCGATCAGCTTCTTGCTGGATTTGCGCTGCGGTGCCAGGACGGCGGTTGCATCAGTCGCCTGATATGCGGCAGGAGCGGGAATCGGCAAAGCCGGCAGGGGAACGGTTGGTGCCGGCTGTGGGGCAGCGGACGCGGCGTAAACCGATGGGGCAACCGGCGCGGCTGGTATCGATGGTGGTACCGCAGACGCCGGCACAGCAGGTGCCGGTATCGACGCAGGCGATACGGCTGGCGATGCGGCCGGTACTGGTGCCGCCGCAACTGGTGCGCTGTCTACAGACGCTCCACATGCCGGGCAAAATCGTGCCGGCCCATCAACTCTATTTCCGCAGTGGCCGCAGTACGCCATCGTGTGCCTCTCTCCCTCAAATCGGCTTGATTGCCATTGCTTCAATGTTACTCTTCAGCATTACGCCTCAGCCAGCCCCTACGCGTAACGATACGAAACGCGGCAGCCTTAATGCGGTTGTTTTGACGCGATGTCAACTTGAGGCTAGACTGTGCCGTGAGAGAAATTGACGCTGCGTCAACATAGCGGCGTCTATAGGCGTCTCAGCAACCCAATGGAGGACTGCGAGGCGCACAGCGCACACACGGAAAGGACCGCTTATGCTGTTTCAGGTCTACGGCGACAACGCCATCTACCAATGGATCGGATGGATACTCGTCTTCTGCTGTCTTATCGGCGCCAACGAACTGGCCCGCCGCACCAAAACCGGTGGCGTTATCGCCTTCCTCGTCATACCGGCCGTGCTGACCGTCTACTTCATCACCATCTACACGGCCGCCGCCATGGGTGCCGACTGGGCCCTCAACAACCCGACCTACGTACACATGACCAGCTGGTTCCACTATGCCAAGCTGTACGCGGCCACCATCGGCTGCATCGGTTTCATGGCCCTCAAATACAAGTGGGGATCCATCGGCAAATCGCACTGGTTCAAGTGCTTCCCGTTCGTGATCGTGGCCATCAACATCCTCATTGCCGTAGTGTCCGACTTCGAATCCGCCATCCGCGGCTGGGGCACCACGTGGATCTCCACCGAAGGCGTGACCCTGTACGGTGGCTGGCACAACGTCTTCAACGGCGTGGCCGGCCTGCTCAACATCTTCTGCATGACCGGCTGGTTCGGCATCTACGCCTCCAAGAAGAAGGACGACATGCTCTGGCCGGACATGACCTGGGTGTTCATCGTGGCCTACGACCTGTGGAACTTCTGCTACACCTACAACTGCCTGCCCACCCACGCCTGGTATTGCGGCCTGGCGCTGCTGCTGGCACCCACCGTGGCCAACTTCTTCTGGAACAAGGGCGGTTGGATTCAGAACCGCGCCAACACGCTGGCCATCTGGTGCATGTTCGCGCAGGTGTTCCCGATGTTCCAGGACTATTCCATGTTCTCCACCCAGTCCGTGAACAATCCGAATGTGAACCTTGCAGTCTCGTTAATCGCGTTGGCGGCCAATGTGCTGGCACTTGGCTACATCCTGCTACGCGCCAAGAAGCAGGGCATCAACCCGTGGACCAAGGAAGTGTTCAAAGGCACCAAGGATTACGAGCAGGCCATCGCTCGCGCCGACGAGTCTGAATTGGCGGCCTAGCCTCGCTTTAAGCCTCAGGCCAACACCTCCATGGGGTGATAAGTGGCGGTGTGGTGTCCGGTGATGGGGTTCCATACCCGTTCGGCGAATGCGCGCAGACGGGCGACGCCCTCACGCAGCTCGCCGGCATCTCCGGCGTAGGAGAGGCGCACGAAGCCGCGCCCCTCCTCGCCGAAGGCCTCGCCGGGGACCACGGCCACGTGCTCTTCGTCCAGCAGACGGTCTGCGAATTCACCGGAGTCAAGGCCAGTCAGGCGTACGTCCACAAAGGCGTAGAACGCACCTTGCGGTTCAATCAAGCGCAATACCGGGCATCCGGCCAGACCGTCCAGCACGATCTGGCGCTTGGCGCGGTATTCCTCGCGCATGGCGGCCACATGATCCTGCGGACCGGCCAGTGCTGCCACGCCTGCGTATTGCGCCAAGGAGTTCACCGAGGAGTGCATGAGTTCGGCGATTTTACCGGTCTGTTCGATGACCGCTTCGGGTGCCAGCAGGTAGCCGATGCGCCAGCCGGTCATCGCGTAGGTTTTCGACAGGCTTTCCACCACAATGGTGCGGTCTTTCATGCCCGGCACCGCGGCAATCGATGGTGCCACGGCTGCCTCTCCCCCAAGCGTTTCCCCGAAACGTTTCCCCAAACACGAACGATGGTAAACCTCGTCGGAGATGGCCCAAATATTGTGCTGCTTGCATACTTCGGCAATACGCGCCAGTTCAGCGGCAGAAGTTACCGCGCCGGTCGGATTGCCCGGTGAGTTGATGATTACGGCGCGGGTGCGCGGGGCGATCGCCGCTTCGATGTCCGCCGCGTTCACGCGCATGCCGTGCTCCGGACGCAGCGCCACGGTGACCGGGCGGCCGCCGCACAGCATCACTTCGGCGTCATAGGAAGTGAAGAACGGCGAGGGAATAATCACTTCATCGCCGGTGCCCACCACGGCTTTCAGCGCCAGAAACAGGCCAATCGTGGCACCGTCAACGGCTTGAATCTCGGTTTCGGGATCATAAGTGAGTCCCTTCACACAGGCGGAGTAATCGGCCACGGCCTTGCGGTATTCGGGGATGCCAAGCACGTTGGTGTACCGAGTGCGGCCAGCCTGTGCGGCCTCGCAAGCGGCTGCCACGATATGCGGCGCGGCCGTGGCGCTGGGCTCCCCCACGGTCAGTGAAATCGCGTCAGGCACGCGCTCTACACGGTCGAATACGTCTCGGATGCCGGAGCGCGGGATATTCAGGGCTTCGGCGGACAGGCTCGCGGGCTCGGCGGTCGGCACAGCAACCCGACCGGCAGCAGGCATAGTAGCAGGCGCAGCAGCAGATGCAACTTCGGACAGAGACATGTTGGAAAACTTCTGCATATCATCCCTCCTCAATGGAATTATTTCGTCGTTCTCTTATTTCAGAAGGAATTATTACATTCAATTAGGACTTTAGGCATAAACATTCCACCACACAACAGAAAACACAGGAAGAACTACTGAAATTACCAGGCAAAATCGGAAAGCCATCGCATTCCGGCAACAGGTACAGTGAACACAGAGCACAACGAACGGAGAAGACACCATGACCGCGATTGACGAGACCGACCAGCGCATCCTCACCATGCTGGAGGCCGACGCCGCGCCACGCTCGCGCAACTGGCCCAGGCGACCGGACTGTCCGTCTCCGCCGCCCAGTCGCGCGTGCAGAAGCTGGAGAAGCGCGGCATCATCAAGGGATACAAGGCCATCATCGACCAAGAGCAGCGCGGCTTGCCCATCAGCGCGTTCGTCAACGTGACCCCGCTCGACTACTCAGCCGAATCCTCGATTCCGGACAAGCTGAACAATATCGACGGCATCGTCTCCTGCTATTCGGTGGCCGGCGCCCCAGCTTCGTACTGGTGGTACGCGTGGCCTCCCCCACCGCCCTTGAGGAATTGCTCAATCTCATCCACCGCACGGTGCCGGTAAGCACCGAGACCACGATGATTCTGCAGACCTACTTCGCGCACTGACCGCGAACCCGGTAACCTGCGCGCCGAAGACCTCGGCCCCTACGGCGCACGATTCCCAACGCACATCCGACACCACCCAAGTCCACCTTTATGTCCACTATATGAACGCACCTTCGGTGTGATGCAGCTTCCATTTCGACCCGATTCACGCACAGACAGACATCCAGCAATCGCCGAAAAATCTAACAAACGGAAACTTGAACCACCCCATAACCACGCCGATAGCTTTCCCGTTATCCGAGCGAGACTCTATGCAGCAAGGGCCTGCGCGCATAGAATAAAACCGTCTTAATTCCCTAGCAAATCGAGGAGAATCATGCTCACTGACGAGTACATCAAGCGTGTCTACGACCAGGTCGTTGCCCGTGACGGCGATCAGCCGGAGTTCCTGCAAGCCGTTCGCGAGGTCTTCGAGACCCTGCAGCCGGTTGTCGAGAAGCACCCGGAGTACGAGAAGGCCGGTGTACTGGAGCGCATCGTCGAGCCGGAGCGCACCATCAAGTTCCGCGTGGCCTGGGTTGACGACGAGGGCAAGGTTCAGGTGAACCGCGGCTACCGTATCCAGTTCAACTCCGCCATTGGCCCGTACAAGGGCGGACTACGCTTCCACCCGACCGTGACCGAGTCCGTCGTCAAGTTCCTTGGCTTCGAGCAGATTCTCAAGAACTCCCTGACCACGCTGCCGATGGGCGGCGGCAAGGGCGGTTCCGACTTCAACCCGAAGGGCAAGTCCGACGCTGAGGTCATGCGCTTCTGCCAGGCCTTCATGACTGAGCTGAGCCGCCACATCGGCCAGTTCACCGACGTTCCCGCCGGCGACATCAACGTCGGTGGTCGTGAGATCGGCTACCTGTTCGGCCAGTACAAGCGCATCCGCGACGAGTACTCCGGCGTCCTGACCGGTAAGGGTCTGGAATTCGGCGGCTCCTTGGCCCGCACCGAGGCCACCGGTTACGGCGTGTGCTACTACACCCAGGAAGCCCTGCGCGTGCTGCGCAACGACTCCTTCGAGGGCAAGACCGTCGTGATCTCCGGCTCCGGCAACGTGGCCACCTACGCCGCTCAGAAGGCTGAGCAGTTGGGCGCCAAGGTCGTCACCGTCTCCGACTCCAACGGCTACATCTACGACCCGAACGGCATCAACGTCGAGGTCGTCAAGCAGATCAAGGAAGTCGAGCGCGGCCGCATCAAGGAATACGCCGAGCGCGTTCCGGGCTCCGAGTACCACGAGGGCAGCAAGGGCGTGTGGACCGTCAAGGGCGACATCGCTCTGCCGTGCGCCACCCAGAACGAGGTTGATGGCGAATCCGCACAGAAGCTCGTGGACAACGGCGTGACCGTGGTCGTCGAGGGTGCGAACATGCCGTCCACCCCGGAGGCCATCGAGGTCTACCAGAAGAACGGCGTGCTGTACGGCCCGGCCAAGGCTGCCAACGCCGGTGGCGTGGCCGTCTCCGGCCTGGAGATGAGCCAGAACAGCTACCGCCTGTCTTGGACCTTCGAAGAGGTCGACGCCAAGCTCAAGTCCATCATGGAAGAAATCGTCGCCAACTCCCTGGCCGCCGCCAAGGAATACGGTCACGAGGGTGACCTGATGCTCGGTGCCAACGCCGCAGGCTTCGTCAAGGTCGCCAACGCCATGGTTGCCCAGGGCGTGCTGTGACGCTTGCCGCTGAGCAATCGCTGAGCAGTGCTGAGCAATACTAAGCAGTACTAAGCAGTAGCGTAATGCCCTTGCTTCCCCGTGAGGAGGCAAGGGCATTGCTATATGTACAACGAGCAACAAGTGCTATCCCAAATACGTAAGCATTACGCACCACTATACGAGTGAATTCTTGGATATGATCATCGATCCAAGCTAACTGCATTCAGAGGGGTACTGAATATGGGAAACCCCGAGTATAAACGCCGTCATTGCAACGCTTATACTCGAGGTTTCGTGGTTCAGGTACCCCTTTGAAAGCAGTTGGCTTTCTGCAAAGCCATCAATGTACCTCTTTCAACGGAGATAGCCCCCCCGTCTACAAGGTCACCAGGTCCGGTTCGCAGCAACGCTTTCAATCACTGCTGGCGATTGCGGCGCACTGCTACCAGCGCCAAGCCAGCAACGAGCAGCGGCACGGCGACTACAACCACCGCAATGATGGCCGAGCCGGTTTCCGGCATGGTGTCGGCCTTGGCCGCCGAATCCGCGTTAGGCGAGGCGTTGCCGCCCGGCTGAGTCGGCTGCACATCAGTGCCGGTCGAGTAGTTCGGGTCGCAAGCGAATGGCCACGCGCCATCCGGCACAACCCACTGACCAGCCGCCGAGCCGAAGCCCAGTGCCGCGAGCAATTCAGCACGCTTCGCCTGCACCTGAGCCTCATCCAAAGCAGACATCGAGCCGAGCACGACGTTCTTATAATCAGCCGGATCAAGCAGCGCGCCGGTTTCATCGTGGCTGGCGTATTCCGCGAATCGCACATCATCGTGGAAGGTCACGTCCACGCTTTTGCCGCTCTGGTTCTTGCTGGTCCACACATTCCAACGATTCTTGGTGATCTTGCTGGACATCGTGCTGTCGAGGTAGGTCACGGCCGAGGAAGTGTCCGTATACGCCGAGTTCTTCGTACCCAAATCCACGCCGGTCACATAGCTGCTGCCGTCGCCCTTACGCACCTGCGTGTACTGCGCGAACGTCTGCCACGGGCGGCCCAGCGAAAGCTTGGCATCGTCGTCATATGCTGCGGCAACGGTCAAGTTGCAGCGGTCAAACACCAGGCCCACGCCGGACTTCTTGGTGTTGGCGGCGGTGAAGTAGCCGTTGTTCTTGCCGGCGAACGCGGCCATGTGCAGCTCGGTGCCGGCGAAGTAGGCGTTGGCGTCGCCGAACACGAAATCAACCGTGCCTTCGATGTAGCCGCCGTCCACGTACACGCGGTTGCCGGCGCCCTGCACGTACAGAGTGTCCTGACGGCCGATGATGCGGCTGTTCTTCAGGTACACCTTGTCTGCCTGGGTGTTCAGCGCCACGGCCGGCGTCTGCTCGCCCGCCGCCGTGTGATCCACCACGTTGTAATCGTTCTGGAAGGTGATGCCGTAGGCGGAGAAACCTGTGGCACCCGCGCCAATGGTCACGGTGGCGCACTTGTTGGTGCCAAGGTCGAATTCATCCTGCGGCACAAACTTGCCGTCGGCATCGAATGTGTTGGACGAATAGTAGCTGGCGCGAATCGTCACCGCGCGCTTGGCGGTCACGTCGGCGTTGGCGAAGGTGACGCCCGGCTTGGTCACGGTGATCTTCTCGCGATAGTCGCCCGGAGTGATCTTCAGCACTAGTCGGTCGGTTTCGGAAGAGTCGTTAGCATCCAGAGCGGCTTGAATGGTCCGGTACTGGCCGTTCGGGCCCACGGTGACCGTGTGGCTGGTGGCGGCGGGGGAGCCGGCCGCGTAGTCGATGGCGATGCCGGTCAGGTACAGGCTGCCCGTGCCTTCAACGGAGAGCGGCACGTAGCGCGTGCTGTCGGTTGCGATGGTTACAGCAGTGCCGGTGGTGATGTCCGTACCGTCGAGCTTGAGCGTAGGACCGTACAGCTGGCCCTTCACGGTGACTGTAGCGCCGCCCTCGGCCTGTGCGACCGGAATGTACAGGATGGTTCCAGCGTTCACCTGAGTATCGCTGCCGCCGCTTGCCGCGGTAGTACGCGGGTTGAACTTGGCGCCTTGCGCCCGAGCGTCGATGGCGACGCTTGGTAGTTGTCGGTAGGCCCTGCACGGCCGGTCGATCGATGCCGGTTTCCGTGAAGTCCCAGTTCGTGTCTTTGGCCGCGACCGTGGGCGTACCGGGGAACTCGGGTTCCGGCTGCTGTTCGGCAAGGGCGATGCCGTTGAGATAGGTCTGGGCAGTGAAGGTGACGTTTACCGTACGAGCCGACTCCGCAGCAGGCAAGGCGATAACTGTGTTGTCGCTGCTCACTTCACCGGCATCCGCGGTAATAGTGGTGGTGCCGCCGGACAACGCAAGGGTGATGGTGGCTGTATTGGTGTGGGCTGGCACCGGGATGCTGATGATGGTTCCGGCGTTGATCTGGGTGTCATTGGCGCGCGGCGCAAACTTGGCACCGTTTGCAGTGGCATCGATGGTCAGCCCGTCGAACGTCTGGGATCCGCCTTGTATAGTGCCGAGAGCCGCCAGCTCAGTGTTGTTCGCAGGATTCAGCACCCATTCGCGATTGATGGATTCCGCGGCTTGCGTGCTGCTGGTGGTGCCGGTGCTCGGCGACGTTGCTTCCGCGGCCGATGCAGTGGCTGCCGCACCGCCAAATATCATGCTTGCAGCCAACAGCACACCGGCAGCACGAATAATGGTGTTTTTCATGGGTGTTCTCTCTTATGTATCGATGTACAACAACGAAAGCCGCTTTCGGAACACCCGAGTCGGTTTTGCAGCCTGAAAGCAGGGCTTCACCTGCTGAGGGGAACACGACTATCGGGCATTTCCCAGCCTGTCTTCGCGTTCAAAATATCACCGAAAAAAATGCGACTGGAACCCCGTAGCACAACAAGAAAAAAGGGGGTGCACCCCATGTGTTGGGATGCACCCCTAAGTGGTCAATAAGGGGGAGTTGGAATGGGACTCATGACTCCCCCCATTACCATGTTTGGTAGGCCCCGATGGTCGGGGCCGGGTCGCCGGTTCCGGTATGACTTTCCTGCCCTGTCGTCGATGATCCGGGGGTGTTGTCGCCGGGAACGGGGACGCCCGATGACCGCTGATAGGAACCAGGCCGGCTACACGGACGCTTCAGGGGCGCATGGCGCAGGTCTCGTCGTAATGTGGGTGCAGCGCGGGCGTCCGGACTCCTCCGAGCCCGCGGCGACCGGAAAACCTTCATGACGGGAGGAACGATGATGACCCCGGACGACATCGACGTGTGGGTCGGCCTGGACGTGGGCAAGAGCGCGCACCACGCGCACGCCCTCGACCATGACGGGAACACCCTGTACGACAAGCCGTTGAAACAGGACGAGAAGGCCATCCGCACGATGCTGGGCAAGCTCTCCAAGCATGGCCGTGTGCTGCTGGTCGTGGACCAGCCCAACACCATCGGCTCCCTGCCCCTGACGGTGGCGCGGAACATGGGGATCGCGGTTGCCTACCTTCCCGGCACGGCCATGCGCAGGACCGCGCAGCTGCTGCCCGGGGACACGAAGACCGACCGCAGGGACGCGCATGTGATCGCGTGGGCCGCGCTCAAGCTGCCCGAGACGCTCAGGGACGCGGGCCCGGATGACGAGACCCTCGCCGCCCTGAAGCTGCTCGCCGGCCACGACGAGGACCTCGCCCACGAATCCACCCGCCACGTCAACCGCCTGCGGAGCCTGCTGCTGCACGACCCACCCCGCGTTCGAACGCGCGCTCAAGGGCGAGAGAATCACGCGCGACGCGACGCTCGCGCTGCTCGAACGATACGGCGGGCCCATGGGCGTGAAACGGGCCGGGATCGAGGACGTGAAGGACTGGGCCAAGTCCAACGGGCTTCGCGCCGGCCGCATCATCGACGACATGTTCAAGGCGATCGGCGAGCAGACCGTCACCGTGCCCGGCACCCTCATGGCCGAGACCATCATCCCCTCCATCGCCCACGACATCAAGACGATCAGGGACCGGCGGCGCGAGGTCGGCCGCCAGGTCGAGAAGCTCCTGGAGGACCACCCTCTTCTCACGGTCCTGACGTCGATGCCCGGGATAGGCGTCAGGACCGCAAGCAACATCCTGCTCGGCATCGGCAGCGACATCGCCAACTTCAAATCGTCCGCCCACCTGGCCGCCTACGCGGGCATATCGCCCGTCACCGGCCAATCCGGCACCAGCATCAAAGGCGAACGGCCCTCCAGGCGGGGCAACAAACGCCTCAAGAACGCGCTGTGGCAGACCGCGTTCGTCGCATCCACCAAACACCCGCCCTCCGTGGCCTATTACAAGCGCAAACGCGAACAGGGCAAACACCACAACGCCGCCATCATCTGCCTCGCGCGTCGGCGCTGCGACGTGATCTACAGCATGCTCAAAAACGGAACCCTCTACCAGGAACCAGCCCTCGTAGCCTGAACCGGGCCACACGGGAAAGGACGCCGGACGCCACCGGCAGGGCGAAGCGCGCCCACGACAGCCAACCGGAATCCCGACACGTCAACTCCCCAAGGAGTTGACAAAAACATAGGAACACCCCCCAGCGGCGCCAAGCTGCCACACGCTGGCAGACCAACACCACTGTGTGCATTCTCTGCGTCGGCGGCAGTCCAAAACTTGGCCCAGCAACGACGCTTGCTGGGCCCAGCGTCGGCAGAGGGCCAAGAATTGGACGCATACGACACAGAACGCACCCTCAGCGTCGGCAGAACTCCAAGATCTGTACCGCTGACGACGGTAAGCCCTCCACAGCGTCGTCAGAGATACAAAATCTGTCCCAACACCGACGCCTGCCACCCCACGCGTCGCCGGAGTCCCAAGTCTCGGCCCAGCAACGACGCCTGCGATCCCCACACATAAGAAACCGCACCTCCGATCATCGAATCTGAATTACTTCAGTCCAACAACCGGGGTGCGGTTCACTGAGGGGAGTTCCGTCAGTATAGCTATATCAGTCGTCGCCGAGCGTAACGTGCACACCGCCGACCAGAGAGCTGACCACGTTGTAGATCAGTGCCGCAATGGTGGCCAGCAGAGTGAAGATCACCACTTCGACAATCGAGAAGATGGTGACGCCGGAGACCACGGTGGTAAGGGACAACACGTTCTTGAGATCGAAACCGCCTGCATCAAGACCGGTGGAAGACACAATCTGCGTAATCTGGCTGAATACACCGACCACATCAAGCAGCACCCATACGATCGCGGAGGCAACGACCTGAATAATTGCCACGGCGATGGACAGCATGAACGTCACCTTGGCCACGGACCAAGCATCCACGCGGGTCAGCGACAAGCTCATGCGGCGAGCCTGGGGGGCGCTACGGCGAGGTGCCGGACGCACGGGAGTGGCGGCACCTGAGGAAGGCAACGCGGATTCTTCCGGATCGCTGGACACGGAGCGTGCCACGCGGGGAGCGTGCTCAGTACCGATCAGCGGCTCGACATGCTCGTTCTGCGTATTGCCGACTGCCGGCGGTATGATCCGGGGCTCGTTGTCTTCGAGATTCTCGCTCATCGTTTCTCCTTAACAGGCTTGGCGGTAGCCTCTGCTGTATGCGAGGCTACCAGCTTTTCAGGACGCTGCTCACGCCTCGTCCGCGTTGTTCACATTCTCGCCGGATTGTGCGGTCTCGGCGGTGCCGTTCGCCGCGGCATCGCCGCCATCCTCGGGCTCGTCCTTCTCCTCGTTACGGGCGATGGAGAGAATCGTGTCGCCCTTGTCGGGCTTGGCAAAGGTCACGCCCTGGGTGTTGCGCCCGGTGCGCTTGACTTCGTCCACGTTGGAGCGAATCACCTTGCCGGACTTCATGATGGCCATGACCTGATCGTCTTCGGACACCACGAGCGCGCCGACCAGAGCACCACGGCCCTCGACCAGTTGCACGGCCTTGATACCCAGGCCATTGCGGCCCTGCAGACGGTATTCGCTGATGGCGGTGCGCTTGGCGAAGCCCTCGTTGGTGACCACGAACAGGTCCTTGTCGGAGTCGCCAGGGACCACATCCATGGCCAGCAGGCTGTCGTCGTTACGGAACTTCATGCCCTGCACGCCGGCGGTCTGGCGGCCCATCGGGCGCAGCTGCTCGTCGTCGGCCTGGAACTTGAGGCTCATGCCGAGCTTGGAGACCAGGATGATGTCGTCCTCGGCGTTGCACAGCGCGGCGCCGATGAGCTCGTCGGCGTTCTCGCCGTTCTCGTCGGCCATGAGGCGCACGGCGATCAGGCCGCCCTGGCGCGGGGAATCGTACTCGGCCAGCGGGGTCTTCTTGACCTTGCCGGAACGGGTGGCGAGCACCAGATACTTGGCCACCTCGTAGTTCGGGATGGACAGCACGGTCTGGATGGACTCATCAGGCGCGAACTGCAGCAGGTTGGCCACGTGCTGGCCCTTGGAGTCGCGCGAGCCCTCGGGCAGCTCGTAGGCCTTGATGCGGTACACGCGGCCCTTGTTCGTGAAGAACAGCAGCCAGTTGTGCGTGGAGGTCAGGAAGAAGTGATCCACCACGTCGTCCTCGCGCAGCTTGGTGCCCTTGATGCCCTTGCCGCCGCGGTGCTGGGAGCGGTATTCGTCGGCCTTGGTGCGCTTAATGAAGCCGGAGTGGGTCACGGTGACCACCACGTTCTCTTCGGCGATCAGTCTTCGACGTTCATCTCGCCGGAGAACGGCAGGATCTTGGTGCGGCGGTCGTCGCCGTACTTGGCGACGATCTCGTCGAGCTCGTCGCCGATGATCTTGCGCTGGCGTTCCGGCTTGGCGAGGATGTCGATGTAGTCGGCGATCTTGCGCTGCAATTCCTCATGCTCGGCCACGATCTTGTCGCGGTTCATGCGGGTCAGCGTGCGCAGCTGCATGGCCAGGATGGCGTCCGCCTGCACCTGGTCGATGTCCAGCAGCCCCATAAGGCCCGTACGTGCGGTATCGGTGTCTTCGGAGGCACGGATGAGGGCGATGACCTCGTCCAGCATGTCGAGGGCCTTCAGATAGCCCTGCAGGATGTGGTCGCGCTCTTCGGCCTCGCGCTTCAGGTACGCGGTGCGGCGGGCGATCACGTCGAGCTGGTGGTTCACCCAATGGCGGATGAAGGCGTCCAGGCTCAGCGTGCGCGGCACGCCGTCGACCAGCGCCAGCATGTTGGCGCCGAAGGTCTGCTGCAGCTGGGAGTGCTTGTACAGGTTGTTCAGGACCACCTTCGGCACGGCGTCGCGCTTGAGCACGAGCACGAGGCGCTGACCGGTACGGCCGGAGGTCTCGTCGCGCATGTCGGCGATGCCCTGGATCTTGCCGTCGCGCACGGCCTCACGAATGGAGACGACGAGGCGGTCCGGGTTGACCTGGTAGGGCAGTTCGGTGACCACCAGGCACATACGGCCGTTGATCTCCTCAGTGTTGACCACGGCACGCATGGTGATCAGGCCACGGCCGGTGCGGTAGGCCTGTTCGATGCCCTTGTGGCCGAGGATGGTGGCGCCGGTGGGGAAGTCCGGTCCCTTGATGATGCGGATCAGGTTTTCCAGCAGTTCCTCGCGGCTGGCGTCCGGGTGGTCGAGCGCCCAGTGGACGCCGTCCGCCACCTCGCGCATGTTGTGCGGCGGGATGTTGGTGGCCATGCCGACGGCGATGCCGGCGGAGCCGTTGACGAGCAGGTTCGGGAAGCGGGCCGGCAGCACGGTCGGCTCCTGGGTCTTGCCGTCGTAGTTGGGCACGAAGTCGACGGTGTCCTTGTCGATGTCGCGCACCATTTCCATGGCCAGCGGGGCCATACGGCATTCGGTGTAACGCATGGCGGCGGCCGGGTCGTCGCCGGGGGAGCCGAAGTTGCCCTGGCCGTCGACGAGCATGTTGCGCATCGACCAGGACTGGGCCATACGCACCAAAGTGTCGTAGATGGCGGAGTCGCCGTGCGGGTGGTACTTACCCATCACGTCGCCGACCACGCGGGAGCACTTGTTGTAGCCGCGATCGGGGCGGTAGCCGCCGTCGTACATCGCGTAGATCACGCGGCGATGCACGGGCTTCATACCGTCGCGCACGTCCGGCAGGGCGCGCTCGACGATCACGGAGAGGGCATACGCCAGATAGGACTCGCGCATCTCCTGCTGCAGGTCCTTGCGCTGGATGCGTTCGCCGGTGTCCATCAGGCCGTAGTCGGTAGTGTCCGCCTCCTGCGGGCTCAACGGCTCCATCGAGCCGTCCGGCGTGAACTGCTCGTCGCCGGTGTTGTTTTCATCTGCCACTGTTGTTCCTTTAGTTGTCTAAGTCCGTTGTGTACCTCCCTCTGACGAGGGAGGTTGGAGGATTCCGTTACGCATCGATCCAACGCACGTTCTTGGCGTTGCGCTGGATGAAGAGGCGGCGGGGTTCGACCTCATCGCCCATCAGCATCGAGAAGGTCTCGTCGGCCGCGGCGGCGTCCTCGATGTGCACCTGCTTCAGAATGCGGTGCTCGGGGTCCATGGTGGTCTCCCATAGCTCCTGGTAGCTCATCTCGCCCAGACCCTTGTAGCGCTGGATGCCTTCGCCCTTGGGCAGCTGGCGTCCGTTGGCCTTGCCTTCGGCGAGCACGCGGTCGCGCTCGGCGTCGGTGTACACGAAGTCGTGCGGGCCCTTGGTCCACTTCAGGCGGTACAGCGGCGGCATGGCCACGTACACGTAGCCGGCGGTGATCATCGGGCGCATGTAGCGGAAGAACAGCGTCAGGTTCAGGGTGGCGATATGCGCACCATCCACATCGGCATCGGCCATGATGATGACCTTGTGGTAGCGGACCTTGGAGATGTCGAAGTCCTCGCCGTAGCCGCCGCCGACCGCGGTGATCAGCGATTCGATGGTGTCGGACTTCATCATGCGGTCCAGGCTGGCGCGCTCGGTGTTGAGGATCTTGCCTCGCAGCGGCAGGATGGCCTGCGTGATCGGGTTGCGGCCCTGGATGGCGGAGCCGCCTGCGGAATCGCCCTCCACGATGAACAGCTCGCACTCTTCCGGGTTGGAGGACTGGCAGTCCTTGAGCTTGTCGGGCATGCCGGCGGACTCGAAGATGGACTTGCGGCGGGTGTTCTCGCGGGCTTTCTTGGCGGCCAGACGGGCACGGGAGGCCTCGATGGCCTTCTGGATGATGTTCTTGGCCTCGGCCGGGTGGGCGTCGAACCAGTCGCCGAGCTTGTCGGTCATCACGCGCTGCACGAAGGTCTTGGCTTCGGAGTTGCCGAGCTTGGTCTTGGTCTGGCCTTCGAACTGCGGGTTGGTGAGCTTGACGGAGATCACGGCGGTCAGGCCTTCACGCACGTCGTCGCCGGAGAGGTTCTCGTCCTTGTCCTTGAGGATGCCCTTGTCTCGCGCGTAACGGTTGACCAGCGAAGTCAGCGCGGCGCGGAAGCCCTCCTCGTGGGTACCGCCCTCGGTGGTGGAGATCGTGTTCGCGAAGGTGTGCACGGCCTCGGAGTAGGCGGTGGTCCACTGCATGGCGAGTTCGGCGGAGATGCCGAGCTTCAGGTCTTCGGCCTCGAAGCTGATGACGTCCTCTTCCACCGGCGTGGCCTTGCGCACCTTGACCAGATAGTCGACGTAGTCCTTGATGCCGTTGAGGTACTGGTAGGTGACGGTCTGGTGCTTTGCGCCGGGCTCGTCCGCGGCGTCGCCGGCCACCTCGTCGCCGGCCTGGTCGTTCTCACGCTCGTCAGTCAGGCTGATCTTGAGGCCCTTGTTCAGGAAGGCCATCTGCTGGAAGCGGGAACGCAGCGTCTCGAAGTCGTAGATGGTGGTCTCGAAGATCTTCGGGTCGGCCCAGAAAGTCACAGACGTACCGGTGGACTCGCCTTCGGTCATCGGCTCGCCCTGCTTCAAGGGCGCGGTGGGGTGCTGGTCGATGTACGTCTGGGTCCAGTGGAAGCCCTGACGGCGCACTTCGATGTCCACGCGGGTGGAGAGTGCGTTGACCACGGAGATGCCCACGCCGTGCAGACCTCCGGACACTGCATAACCGCCGCCGCCGAACTTGCCGCCGGCGTGCAGCTTGGTCATCACGGTCTCCACACCAGAGACGCCCTCGCCGGGCACCTCATCGACCGGGATACCTCGACCATCGTCCACCACACGGATGCCGTTGTCCGGCAGAATGGTGATCTCGATATGGCTGGCGTATCCGGCCAGCGCCTCGTCGACCGAGTTGTCGACGATCTCATAGACCAGGTGGTGCAAACCGCGCGGGCCGGTGGAACCGATGTACATACCGGGGCGGATACGCACGGCCTCAAGTCCTTCGAGCACCCTCAGATCGGAGGCCTCATAATGCTCGGGGGCCATGGATTCGTCAAGTTCGCCTTCGGTCAATTCCGCATTGTTGATGCGTTCCGCAGCCGCCTTCAGCTGCTCCTCTTTGCTGGTTTCGTCTGCCAACAGGCTTCCTTCCGTGACTACAGGGTCAACCTCCGTCATGAAGGTCATTCACGGAGGTGATATGGCTTACGAGGCCCGTAAAGGGCTCTTCTAGCCATTTGACCATACTGCATGTGATTTTACTCGTCTAACCCGACGAGCGCCATAGCGAGGCTTCTGCGAATTTGTTTGGTATCTTGGCTACCGCCGCCGAGCCCATTTGCGCGTGTATCCGGCGGCCGGGCCGGTCACGCGAATCTCGGTGATGGTCAATCCTTTGAGATTGCGACGGATGGTATCGGTGAGTTGGGGGATAAGGTAGGTCAGCTGCGTGGCCCAGACCGTGGATTCGGCGCGGATGGTCAGTACGCCGTCAGTGAAATCGGCGACTGCCGAATGGCTGGCGATGGCCTGACCCACCACTTGGTCCCAATGGTTGCGCAATTGCGCAAGCTTCATATTCGCCGTCCAGACGCCGTTGCCGGCGATGGTGGTCATCACGCTGCCCAGTTCAGCCGGATCGCGCCCCGGTTTGCCGAAGTTTTCGATGGCCTCTTCACGGCGGCGTCTGTAGTCCTTCAAGGTCGCCCCGCGACGGGAGAGCCGCTCGAATATTTCGGCCGGCAGTTTGGTCTCGTCCAGGTTGAGTTGGCGGGCGATCGGCGGGTTCATGACACTTTCCGTTCTACGGACGCGCTGTCCACCGCGGTTTTTTCGTCATACCCACCCAAACTCTCATTTTCCCGCGAATTGGACAAATTGCCCAGAGTTGGCAATATCACGGAAGCTGGTTCGTCCAGTGCGGCCACGTCGATGCGATGGGCCGATTCATAGTCGGGCACATCGCCTTCAGCGGCCACGGTAATCAGCACCTGATCCTGTTTTCTGGCGAAATCAAGAATCTGCGTGCGCCGGCTGTCGTCAAGCTGGGCGAACACATCATCGAGAATCACAATCGGCTGCAATCCCAACCGGTCACGCACTATTTCGAACAATGCCATTTTCAAGGCCAACGCCATCGTCCACATCTCGCCGTTCGAAGCGAACTCGCGGGCGGGAATACCGCCCAACTCAAGGTTCATGTCATCGCGCTGCGGACCGATAAGGTTCACGCCGCGAGCCACTTCACCGGGGTAGATGCGTTGGAAATGCTCGCTAATCTGCGGATGCGGATCGTCGAACATCAGCACTTCGTCGAATGAAGGCGCATAAGTGAGCGTCACCTGCTCGCCGGCACCGGCCAAGTCGGCGTAAATCGCGGCAAATGGCTCGGCAAGCAGACCGATCACATGAGCGCGCATACGGGTCAACGCCACACCGGCTTCGATGAACTGGCCGGTCCAGATTTCCAAACCGCTCAGAACCGCATCCATCGGCTGGCCATTGTTGACATTGGCATTCAATTGCTTCAACAATGTGGCACGCTGTTTGGCGATGCGCGTGAACTGTTGCAACGTCTGCATGTATCCGGGCTCGAGCAGAGCCGCAGCCTGATTCATCATGGTGCGGCGTGCTCCCGGATCGCCGGACACCAACCGCTGATCTTCGGGAGTGAAGGAAACGCTGGGAATCTTGCCGATGATATCGCGCAGATACAGCGACGACCCCGAGTTGATGCGGGCTCGGTTGGCACCACGCGCATGAATTGACGCTTCATACGTAGTGGTTTGACCGGCATCATCAGCGACGTTCGCGCGGATGGTGGCCGTGGTCTGCCCGCGTTCGATCAGCGGCAACGTGCTGGACGTGCGATGGCTCGATCCGGTGGACAGCACTTCGACGGCTTCCACCAGATTGGTTTTGCCCAGACCGTTCTTGCCGAACAGGATATTCACGCCTGGTACGAAATCGACCACTACCTGACTCCATGAGCGGTAGTGGTCGAGTGCGAGACGGGAGATGTGCATTAGCGAATCGTTGGAAATTCAGGGATTTCAGTTGTTGAAGCGCATCGGCACGAGCAGGTATCGGTAGTCCATGGACTCGTCGGAATCAGCTTCCTGCTGGCCATTGAACTCGACCGGCTTGACCGGGGTCGTCATTTTGATGCGCACGAATGGTTCGGTTACGGCGGACAGACCCTCCTTCAGGTAGGACGGGTTGAATGCCACGGTGATGTCGTCGCCATCCATGTCGATGTCCAGTGTTTCGTTGGCCTGAGCCTCGTCGACCGATCCGGCGGACAGCGCCACTTCCTGACCGGTGAAGGTCATGCGAATCGGAGCATTGCGTTCGGCGACCAAAGCCACACGGCTGATGGCGTCGAGCAAATCCTGCTTGTTGACTACGGCCTGAATCGGATATTCGTCGGCGAACAGGCGGTCGACCGCCGGGAATTCACCGTCGATGAGCTGGGAGGTGGAGACGCGGCCGGCGTTTTCGAAGCCGAGCAGCGTCGGGCTATCGGCATCGAAATCAAGGCGGATGTTCTGGTGCTCGTCAAGAGCACGGGCCACATCCTTGAGCAGGGAGCCGCGAACCAGCGTGGTGGTGTCGACGTCCGGGTTCTGCGGAGTCCAAGTGAAGGTGGCGCGGGCCAAACGGAAGCGATCGGTGGAGGTCATGACGACCTTGTCGCCTTGGAATTGCATGCGAACGCCGGTCAGTACCGGGCGGTTTTCTTCGCGGGAGACGGCAACGCACGCCTGGTTCACGGCCTGAACGAAAGTCGGGGCATCGACTTGGCCGAGCATGGCCGGTACCACGGGCAGATCCGGGTACTCGGTGTCGGGCATGAGCTGCAAGGTGAACTTCGACTTGCCGGACGTGATGGTCAGCGTGGAGCCGTCGGTGACCAGGTACGTTTTCTCCGAACGCAGCGATTTGGTGATATCGGCCAGCAGCTTGCCCTGAACCAGTACGGAACCGGCTTCGTCAACGCCGGCTTCGATGTGGTGGCGAGCGGAAATCTCGTAGTTGAAGGCGGAGAATTGCAGCGTTCCGTCAATGGCTTCCAGCTTGACACCAGCGAGAATCGGGTTGGAGGGACGTGCGTCGATGACTCGGGAGGTCCAGGCTACGGCGTCGGCCAGGGCTGCGGTATCGATTTCGACTTTCATGTGTGATTGTTCCCTTCGTCGGATTGGCTGAGAAATATTCTAGCCGTTAGGTGGCGAACTTACGTACGCTGGATGACCGGCTGTTACTATGGCGATGATGCTTTTCACGTAACTGAGTAAGTAATCGCCATAATAAGGCCGGTGGATAGTGTGGATAAGTAGGGCTGAGCCCTACAACTGCAACGGTTCATAAGTCCCTGAAAATTGTGGACAAATTCTGCATGGCTTGTGGATAAGTGGGCGAGTTTTCCACAGCCAGTTCGTCGAATTTGAGTTTTCCACATCGAGGTCGCGGTTATGCACGAGTTTTCCACAACAAAATAGTGGGTAATCCACGAGTTATCCGCCGAGTTTACCCACATCTGTGCACAACTATGTGGATAACTTTTTGGTTTTCGCACTTTCGCACGGCGTGTTGAAGACTGTTTTTCGTCGAGGAGAATCGATTCTGGAGACCGTTTTCGGCACTTTTTCCGTCTCGCTCGCCCAAACCCGCAAAATCGGTCCTCAGAATCGATTCTCTCGTTTCATGGTTTTTTTGCGTGTTCCCCTTCGAAACTCCCCTCAGTCGTCTGCGCCGACAGATCCCCTCACAAAGGGGAGCCATGAGGAATCTAATGTCTCGAATCCGTTGCCTCGACGTATCCACCAGAATCCGCCTGAGCAACCAAAAACGGCACTTTTCGGAAAGTCAGTCCAAAAAGTGCCGTTTTTCGTCTCTCAGAAGCGTTGTGTCAGTTGGTGTTGCTTTGCTTGAGGCGAACCGTGAGCTCCATAACGTAGTTATAGATCTCCTGTTTTGCTGCATTCGGTCACTGATTCGAGTGCAGGCATGCATTACTGTGGTGTGATCGCGTCCGCCAAAGACCTGGCCAATATCCATCAGGCTCATACTGGTCATTTCGCGAGCCAGATACATGGCGATCTGACGAGGAACAGCCACGTTTTTGGTTCGTGATTTACCGACAAGATCCTCAAACGTCAGGTGGAAGTACTTCGCCACCTGACTGATGATGTCCGTGGGCTTGATTTCCACATCGGTGGTGAAGAAGTCCTGCAACGTCTGCTCGGCCAAGGCGCGGGTCACCGGCTGATTACTCAGCGAGGCCACGGCCGTAACACGGGTTAGCGCGCCTTCGAGTTCACGAATGTTCTCGGTGAAGCGTTCGGCGATGAGGTCCAACACATCGCTGGGGATTTTCGAGCCGTTCATCGAGGCGATCATGCGAAGAATGGCGATTCGGGTCTCCAGATCCGGCGGCTTGACGTCTACGGTCAGGCCGGATTCGAAGCGCGAGATGAGTCGAGCCTCGAAACCCTTCAAATTCTTGGGCGCTACATCGGAAGCAATGACAATACGCTTATTTGCCTGATGCAGTGCATTGAACGTATGGAAGAACTGATCCAAGGTGGCTTCCTTGCCGCCGAGGAACTGGATATCGTCAATAAGCAACACATCAACCTGTCGGTATCGACGGTTGAATTCAGCAATCTGACCCTGGCTTTGGTTCGGGTTTTGCAGCGCGTCAATGAATTCGTTCGTGAATTCCTCAGACGTGACGTATCGAACCTTCAGCCCGGGATCCTTGACCAGTGCATAGTTGCCGATGGCGTTCAGCAAGTGGGTTTTGCCCAGGCCCGATCCGCCATAGATACACAACGGGTTGAAATCCTGCCCGGAACCTTCGGCCACGGCCAGTGCGACCGTACGGGCAAAACGGTTGGAATCGCCGGGCACGAAGGAATCAAACGTGAAGTTCTTATTGAGATGAGTCTCGGGATCGCGATTCATCTTCTGCTGACCGACCGGGAACTGCGGCTCGGTGGCGGGCATCGGTTCCCGCGGTGCGGCTGCCGGCTTTGCACCATAGGATTCTTTACCGAATTCGGCGACAGTCGGAGAAATTTCCGAAGGATATGGCTGCGCCGGCTTTGCCTCCGAAAGCGGTTCGGGCTCGGTTTTCGGCACGACCTTGAACGCGGGAAACATATTTTCGCCGGTTACCGTACGCAATGCCTGAAGCAGGGAATCGTTCAAATCACCCTGAATGGCTTGAAGCGTGTCGTTGTTGTCCACACACAGCACGATGGTCGAACCGAAGACGCCTTCAGGAACAACGCCTTCCAACCAGCCTTTTTCTCGTGGGCTGAGCGAAGCGCTGTGTTTGAGCACCGTCAGCGTGTCTGACCAGATGTGGGCGGCCTCGATTACGGGGTCGCCGGAAGCGTTAACCATGGTGGCCCCTTCTGTCGCTGTGGCGAAATACGTACAACAGATAATATTTACTCTGGTTTAGACAAGTTATCCACCGTGTCGCGTGTTGAAATAACTGGATTGTGAATAACAAACATGTAATTTGTGGATAACTTTTGGCCGTGAATGGTTGGTATTCCGCCGATTATAAGAGATTTGGGGCGTGTCTCGCAACGTGTCGAAATGTGAAAATACTCCGTCCGTTTTGACTTGAGGGTAGGGGGGAGAGTACTTTGGTATAGCTTGACTCACGTGAGGGCAGCGCGAAGCGTTGCCGAATAGACCTAGGAGCAATGGATTATGAAGAGGACGTTCCAGCCGAACAACCGTCGTCGCCACATGAAGCACGGCTTCCGCCTGCGCATGCGCACCCGTTCTGGCCGTGCGGTGATTAACCGTCGCCGTGCCAAGGGCCGCAAGTCCCTCTCCGCCTGATCATTCCGATCAGTGCCACAGGCATAGTCGAGGTGGAGAGGCTTCAAAGCCATCGTGATTTCGTCACCGTGCTGAAACGCCGGCGCAAAGCAGGTGGCAAGGATATCGTCGTGCACTATTTGGTGCCCGACGACCATCATGATGATGACGACCGGACGGTGCATCGCCGTTTGGGATTAGCTGTCTCCAAATCGGTAGGACATGCGGTCACCCGTAATACGGTGAAGCGTAGGTTTCGTGTATTGGCCAGAGCCCATGAGGATCTGCTGCCCGCGCATTGCGATATCGTTTTGCGCGCCAAGCCCAGTGCAGCGACCGCATCGTTCGCTTCGCTAGATCAGCAGATCGCGAAGGCTTTTGCCACGGTGGCGCATAAGGTGGCTGAGGCATGACAGCTTCTTTCAAGGCGGTGATGATTGGTGGGGTGCGCTGGTATCAACAGCACATCTCGCAAACACACCGCCTTGTTGCAAGTATTATCCAACGTGCTCGAATTATGCCATTGAGGCATTGGAACGGTATGGCGCGTTCAAAGGGGGAGTGCTCGCCGTGCTGAGATTACTGCGTTGCCGGCCGTGGAGTCGTGGGGGAATCGACGATGTTCCACAACGGTATTCCGTTTTTTACAGGTTTTCGTGGTCGAAGGCTCATGAAGAGCCTCGACTGACACCATTGGCCACAACCCAAAGAGAGGCCCAACGATGAACTCAAATGAATTTCTGCTTGATAGCGGGTTTTGGGGATTTCTATATAAAATCCTGACTCCCGTTGAGTGGTTGCAGACCTGGATCATGAAGATCGTGCATGACTTCTTCGTGATGCTGGGCGTGAGCCCGATTGGTGTCTCATGGGTGCTTGCCATTATCATCCTGGTGCTGGTGGTGCAGGCTTGTATCTTCCCGCTGTTCTACAAGCAGATGAAGTCGATGCGCAAGATGCAGGCATTGGCGCCGAAGATGCAGCGTATTCAGAACAAGTACAAAGGCAAGACGGATCAGGCTTCCAGGGAGGCCATGAGCCGTGAAACCATGAAACTGTATCAAGACAATGACGTCAATCCGGCTGGCTCCTGCTTGCCTATGCTCATTCAGGGCCCGGTGTTCATGTCCATGTTCTATACGCTGTCGGCCATTCCATACATTGCCAACGGTAAACGCGATGCGTTGGGCGCGTTCGACGTAGCAACCGCCAAGCAATTCACCCAAACCGATGTGTTCGGCATTGTCAGCGTGACCGATAACTTCACCAGTGCTGCCGCTAGTGGCAAGGCGGTCATCGGTATCTTCGTGTTCCTGATGTGTTTCTGCCTGTGGTTTATGCAGTACTTCAGCATGAAGCGCAACATGGCAGCTGCTTCGATGAACAAGCAGACCGAGACCATGCAGAAGGCTATGCTGTGGCTCTTTCCGGTGATGTACATCTTCTCCGGTGTCGCCATGCCGTTCGCCGTGCTGGTCTACTGGCTGACCAACAACGTGTGCAACCTCTGCCGCACATTGTGGCAGGTGTACGCATTCCCGACCCCTGGCTCTCCGGCTGCGGCGGACAAGGAGAAGCGCGATCATCGTAATGAGAATGCTCGCCGCGCAAAGGCCGGCCTGCCCTCTCTGGAAGAAGAAGCATTGGCCAAGGCCAAGGAAGAGGCCGAGCGTAAGGCCACTCAGGGCTATCAGCGTCAACAGCCCGTGCGTAAGCGCAAAAAGAAGTGACGACTATGTCGGTGCGAGTTCGATGTTTCACGTGAAACATTCAACACGCACCGACATTACTTTCTCTGTTCGGGGGAGCAGGGCTTAGACTTGGAATTCAAACACGACATGAAGGAGTAGCGTATGGCACAGGATGACGTGAAGTCGATCGACCAGCTCAACGAAGAGGCTGACATCGCCGCGGATTACCTTGAAGGCCTACTGGATATCGCCGACTATGAGGGCGACATTGAGATGGGCGTGCGTAATGACCGCCCCACCGTGCAAATCGTTGCTGATGACGATACTGACATCAAACATCTTATTGGCCGTAATGGTGAAGTCGTTGATGCTCTGCAGCAATTGACTCGTCTGGCTGTACAGCAGAAGACCGGCGAGCGTTCTCATCTGATTGTGGATGTCGACGGTTTCCTGAAGCGCAAGCGTCAGCACCTCCGTGATATCGCCTTGGATGCCATTGACGCAGTGAAGGATTCCGGCGAGCCGTATGACTTGAAGCCGATGAATTCCTTCGAACGTAAAGTCGTTCACGATGTGGTTCGGGAAGAGGGGCTGAAGTCTCGCTCGCACGGTGAGGAGCCTCATCGTTACGTGACGGTGTATCTCAAGAATAGAGTCGAGGATACCGCCGAAGACGACGAGCTTGATCAGGAGTAATTGCTCGGCGAGTTTTTTTGAGATGACAGGGACGTTCGACGGATGTCGTCTTTGAACAAACTAAAGTGACCGCATGGAGAATGGCGTCGTAATGAGCGGCGCCATTCTCCATGTTGATTGTTTCACGTGAAACATGGTGAGGGAGATGGCTATGACGGATCAGCTGCAGGGGTCACCTGTACTTGCTGAGGTCTTGGGTGATGCGTTGCCGAAGTTGGAGCGTTTCCATGCCAAGATTGCCGAAGAGGGTGAACCTCGTGGATTGATCGGCCCCCGTGACGTCGATATCATTTGGGAACGGCATATTCTGAATTCCGCTGCGATTGTGCCGTACGTTCGGAATGCGACGAATGGTATTCGCTTCAAAACAGTTGCGACGTCGGCAGTGGTGGTGGTTTTCCTGGATTGGTGGCTGCCGCGTGTTTGCCGGATCATGACTTCACGCTGATTGAGCCGATGGAGCGGCGAATCGAATGGTTGCATGAATGTGTTGGCCTGATGCAACTGCAGAACGTTGAGATTATTCGTGGACGCTCCGATGCCGTCATCCAGCAGGTACGGAAACGGGAAATTCATCCGTTCGCTGTTGTCACGTGTCGTGCGGTTGCTCCTATGACCAAACTCTCTGGCTGGACGTTGCCGTTGCTGAAACCGTCAGGACAGTTGATTGCACTGAAGGGACGGTCTGCTCAGGCTGAAATCGACAAGGCTGGCAAGGAGATTGCAAAATTCGGTGGTCGTCGTCCACGTGTCGTTGAGGCGGCTGTCGGGCCGGATCTTGAGCCTACCCACGTGGTGATTGTGGATAAGCGATGAGTGGAGTACTGATTGAGTTATCCACATTTCCATATGTGCGTAAAAGTTATCCACATTTTTACGGGACGATGTGCATATGATGAAAACATTGATTTTTCAATGTTTTTCGTCTGTGAATACACAATCTAACACTCAACGTCATTCACACTTATCCACACTTATCCACATTGCATATCGCAATTGTGGATAACGAGCATCATGTCCATACGAATGAGAACACTGGAACTTACGTCTGTGCAAGGAGGAGCGATGGCCACCAAGGATCATCAGCGGAACCTATAGAATCGGCTTCCGAAACGCTTCAGCGAATATTCGATGGTCACGGTTCAGTGCTTGGTAGCCAAATGGCTGATGAAAGCTCACGCTACGATGTACTCAAGAAAACCGATTTCCCAAAGCCTCAACGGACTCGTCGTATCGCCGTGGCCAACCAGAAGGGGGGAGTGGGTAAAACCACATCCACGGTAAACACCGCTGCGGCGCTGGCGAACAAGGGCGCGCAGGTGTTGGTCATCGATATGGACCCGCAGGGCAATGCCTCTACGGCGTTGGGTGTATCTCATGCATCGGGAGAGCCCTCGGTCTATGACGTTATCGAGGGGCGTTCCGATCTGGGTGATGTTATCACGGTCTGTCCTGATTTTCCCACACTTGATGTTGTGCCTGCATCAATCGATCTCAGCGGTGCTGAGTTGGAAGTGGCTGATCTGCCCAACCGAAACACGTTGCTGAAGGAGGCCCTAGACCTCTACCTACGTCAATCAGATAAACACTATGATTACGTGTTCATTGATTGCCCGCCCAGCTTGGGCCTCTTGGTCATCAACGCCATGTGTGCAGTGACCGAGATGCTGATTCCTATCCAGGCTGAGTATTACGCATTGGAGGGTCTTGGCCAGCTGATTAACACGATTGGTTTGGTGCAAGAGCATTTCAATCCCGTACTGCTGGTGTCCACCATGCTCGTCACGATGTTCGATCGCCGAACGTTATTGAGCCGTGAAGTATATAACGAGGTTAAGGGACACTATCCCAGCATTGTGCTGAATACCACCATCCCGCGTTCAGTCAAGATCTCCGAAGCGCCGAGTTTCTCCCAATCGGTGATTGCCTATGATCCTCGTGGCATAGGTGCCATATCGTATGGTGAAGCAGCTTTGGAAATCGCACAGCGTTCGCAACAAGTCCTTGACACCATTGATGCGAGGAGGAACAAGTAATGGCATCAAAATCACGACTTGGTAAGGGCCTTGGCGCTTTGTTCCCCACATTGCCAGGGGAGGAGCCGGTGGCGGAGCAGCCCGCAATGATTGCGGAGGATTCGTCTACTCCGGAGGCCACTGCTGACATAGCCCCCGCCAAGAAGGCTACTGCCCAGCAGGAATCAAAACCTGCCGTGCCTCAGACGATATCGTCCAGCAAGGCAGTCAAGAAAGCCGCCGGTAAACGCGCATCCATGCCCGCATTGGACACCATTACTCATCCTAGCGACCTGTTTTTCGGTACGGAGAAACCTCAAACCGGTAAGGTCGCCGCACCTCAGCAGGGCGGCAAGTCGTCTGCGTCTCAGACGGCACATCGTACATCCGTCACTGTCAAAGATGTTTCACGTGAAACATCTTTGACTGCATCGGCGGCAAAGACCGCTGACACAGATAAGAAGGACGAGCTCAAGCCGGTAGCCGGTGGTTATCTGGCTGAACTCAAACTGTCTGATATCGGGCCCAATGCACATCAGCCTCGTACCATCTTCGACGAGGATGAGTTGAATGAGCTGTCTGCTTCCATTAAGGAAGTTGGTGTGCTGCAACCGATAGTCGTGCGCAAGCGTCCGGCAAGCCAGATTGCTGCGGCCAAAGCCGCCAAGCACGACGAGACGGAATCCAGCACGAATCCGTTTGCCGGTCATTTGGACAGCCCGTATGAGCTCATTATGGGTGAACGCCGTTGGCGTGCTTCTCAGTTGGCTGGGTTGGAGACGATTCCCGCCATCGTCAAAACCACTGCGGATGATGATATGCTCCGCGATGCATTGCTGGAAAACTTGCACCGTGTGGCCTTGAATCCGCTGGAAGAGGCGGCTGCCTACCAGCAGATGATTGAAGAGTTCGGGTTGACACAAGTACAACTGTCCAAGTCGGTGTCCAAGTCTCGCCCGCAAATCGCCAATACCTTGCGACTGCTGAACCTGCCGGCTTCTGTGCAAAAGAGAGTGGCTGCCGGTGTGCTATCGTCCGGTCATGCGCGTGCGCTATTGGGCCTGAGCGATCCGGAGGAAATGGACAAGCTGGCTTCTCGTATTATTGCGGAAGGTCTTTCTGTACGCAGCACCGAAGAAATCGTCGCCATGAAGATTGCGTCGGGGGAGCAGCCGAAGAAGCCTAAGACGTCTAAGACCAATCCTTGGGTTGGTTCCGCCATCCAGCAGAGTTTGGAAAATCATTTCGATACCAAGGTGTCGATTAAGGGCAGCACCAAGCATGGTCGCATCGAAATCGTCTTTTCGTCACCAGAGGATATGGATCGCATCCTGCAGCTGCTGGTGCCGAGCCAAGGCGATGCCGATTCCAAATGGGTGTAACACGATAAGAACATTCGTGTTGTCGCCGGCATTATTGCTGTGCAGTGCGTTGTATGCGCAAGACGTTATAGCCTCTGCGTGATTCCTGGCAGGGGCGTATGCCCGCGCTGTAGCCCCTGTCGCAATAGAAAACCCCTCAGGCTGGAGGGACAATCACACATCGTGATTCTCCGCCGCCTGAGGGGTCTTTCTATGCCTTGACCGATACATACTATCCAAGGGCGGCATGCTGTAACACTGACCTAGCGTTGCTCCTATGTCACAGGCAGCAGCCAGAACAGCAAGCCACCATCAGTCCGCCACCATCAGTCCGTAAGATAGGCCTGCGTATCCAGCGCTGCACGGCAGCCCATGCCCGCTGCGCTGATCGCTTGACGATAAGTACGATCCACGCAATCGCCTGCAGCAAAGATGCCTGGCGCACTGGTCACCGTGCTGGCACCCTGCACCACGACATATCCATCATCGTCACGGTCCACAACACCGGCCGCAAAATCAGTGGCTGGCGTATGACCGATAGCCACGAATACGGCGTTGGTGTCCAGCGTGCTTTCTTCTCCGGTCACCACATTACGTACGGCGATGCTGCTGACACTGGCCGGTGCTACAGCCGGTCGTTTGAGCGTCAAGCCAGGAATGGCAATAGGTGCACCGGTGTTCTGTGTGGGGGAGGAGGTGCCGGTAATGGAGGTCACCACTGTGTTGGTCATCAGAGTGATGGTCGGATTGGCTTTGGCTCGGTCCACCATGATCTGCGAGGCGCGGAAGCTATCGCGTCGGTGAATCAAGGTGACCGAAGAACCGAACCGGGTCAGGAATAATGCCTCTTCAAAAGCCGAATCGCCACCGCCTACGACCACGATAGGCTTGTTCCTGAAGAAGAAGCCATCGCAGGTGGCGCAGTACGAGACGCCATGTCCGGACAGCTCCTGTTCGCCGGGCACCCCAAGCTTACGGAATGACGACCCTGTGGCGATGATAAGCGACGATGCCTCCAATTGGGAGTCATCGGAGAGTGTTACACGATAGGTCGGCTTGACCGAATCACTCTCACACGCCTCGATGGAAGAGACATCGTCTGCGATATAGGTTGTACCGAAGCGCTTGGCCTGTTCCTTCATGCGATCCATAAGATCCGGGCCAAGAATACCTTCCGGGAATCCGGGGAAGTTCTCCACCTCAGTGGTGTTGACCAACTGTCCACCTGGCGACAACGCACCAGTGACCATAACAGGATTGAGACCTGCGCGGCCAAGATAGATGGCGGCCGTGTAGCCAGCGGGACCAGAACCGATAATGATGACGTTATGTTTCACGTGAAACATTGTCACACCCCCATACGATATTCCGTGTCATTCAGCCAGATGCGAAGAAGGGGCGGTACCGTCGAATGTATGCGAACGGTACCGCCCCTTCTTGGGTCAGTTATCGGCATAGATGCCGATTAGAAGACCTCCACCTTTTCGATGTACAGCTGGTTCTGCGGCAGGCTATCCGATGGCACCCACAGCAGCAGATCCTGCGTCTTGACGGCTTTGGTGAACTTCACCTCAGTAGTGCCACCTTCAGCAAAGGTGAATTCGGCCACCTGCTTGCCTTGAGTGGGGTCCCCAGTGGTATTTGCGCGAATATAGCCCTTACCACCGGATGTGCGGATGGTGATAACCATGCGGTACGCATCCTGCGGCTGGTCAAGGTGCATGTAGTATGCGTACCCGGATTGGCCGCCAGGATTCGACAGGAAGTTGGCGCTGGAAATCGTAAACGCCGTGTTGTTCTCATGGCTCGGTTGCGGAACAGCGCTGGAATCCTTATCGCCGGACTTCTTGGCCTTGGTCTTCTTGGACGACGAATCAGCAGTCTCGGACTTCTTGGACTTGTCTGATGCCGAGTCCTTGGATTCGCTCTGAGTGGCATCACTCGATTTTGAAGAATCGTCAGTGGTGCCACCGTTCGTCGCGTTCTCGCTGCCACCAAATGGCACAGCGTCAGCATTGATATCAGGCCAGTCACCTTCACTGGAGTTGCTGGAAGCATCGGCAGGATTGTCTCCGGAGGATCGGAACGCATGCACTGCCCAAACAGCCGCTGCCACTACCAATATCAGAGCCACAATGATGGCAACGACCTTGGTCGACAGTTTGCCGAACAGATGTTCATCGGGCAGCTTGCTGTCAACCTCGTCATCCGGCACATCCTTCGGTGTGAAGCTCGGAGGAATGGCGCTTACTTCGGCAATGCGGGCCTGCTCCTCTTCCAAGGCACGCAGCGATTCCTCACCAGGAGCCACAGCACGGCCGCTGGCGTCGAACACGGGAATACGACTGGTTGTCTCTCCCACGGTGGCATCGGGAATACCGCCGGTAACAATAGGCACTGTCAACCGAGTATTATCACCCGGACCGCCGATGGGGGCCGGATTCATTTCGCTGTACCAGTCACCGGTGCCTTCACCGGAAAGATTTTCGTGCTCCCAGGCGTCAGAAAGGTTGAAGTCAAACAGACGGCGGGCATCAGACTGAGACTGGTTACCGTCAGCAGTACTGGACCCATCAGGCAGAGGAACCGGTGACATCGCGTGCGGAGCGGGGACGGCGGCCGTCTGAACCGGCAGAGAAGGGGTAATAGACAATTCCGGAAGACTGCTGCTGTTAATCAACGTGCTGGGAATAGGCACGATATCAGTCTCGTTGGCAGGCTTCAGTATCGCCTTGGTAATCGAGCAATCGCTTTCCACGCTCGGCAAAGCAATATCAGCATCGCTCAGTTCAGAGAGCGGCTTCCAATTACCCAACAAGGCGTCGAGTTCTACAAGGGCAGCCATTGGCAACGTATGATCGTCGGGCTCGCTCAAGGCCAATCCACGCTTGCAAATCACGCGGAATTCGCCAGGGGTGTCTTGCGGCAAGGCACGCAGATTGAATGTGGGTGTCGCTTGGCTTGGCGTGCGTGTCAGCAGGGTATAGAGTAATGCCGCAAGCTGGCGAATCGCATACCGTTCAGGACCGTCCGTACGCAGATCGGTAGCGGACGTATCGGCCAGCATCGTGGCACATGGTGCATCGGCAATTTGCACACCGGAGGTAGTCACTCGAACGGTGTCGGTTGTGATGACGATGCCGCTGGGAGTATCCGCAATGACCTCGCGCAGCACGTCGGCGCATTCTCCGATAATCGACCGGATGGCGCTGTAGCTGAGCGGCTTGGCGGTATCTACCATGTAGTCAGTCAGGCATTGGCCGCTATCCACCGGCATGACAATGAGAAGTACGTCGGATTCCATACGGTATTTCAGTATGGGAATCACACGATCAGGGCGAGTGGCGGCGATGCGACCAGCGAGCTTATCGATTGCGGCGAAAGCGCTGCGATCGGTAATGATGAACAGCTGGCAATCCTTTGCCAGCACACGGTCGTTGGCTTTCCATGCCTGAATGCCAGGCTCTCACGCAACGATGATACCAAGGTGTATCGGTTGAGAATCGTGTCTCCGAGTTGCGGTTTCATAGTGCGTTCGGCTCCGTGTGATTGGTGTTCGAGATTGGTCTTAGATATTCTACGTGCGGGGCTATCCTTGACGGGCTCCGTCTCAGGATTGATTTACGTAGCGTCGACTTTTTTCCGGCTGGGCTGTCACAGCAACGTCCTCACTGGCCGGAGTCTTGTGTAGACGGGCCAGTATCGAGTGATAGGCGCTGATGAGTTCCGGGGTGTGTACCACCCACAACACAGCCACATATACTACGGCCAGCACAATGGTGAGCACCACGCAGATGGCCAGCGCAGACCACCAGCTCATGTGCCCGCCTACTGGTCGAATATCCGCGCCGAGCAGTGCGACTACCGGTCGTTTGATCAGCCAGACCACAACTCCGGAAGCCAGTGCCGCCACAATGGCCTTGGCATATGTCCTCGTGATCTCCCGACCGCCAAGATTGCCTTCGAACTTGCGGCGCAACATCATCAACGTCAGCGGCAACGCCAGTAATCCACCGAGGGTCACCGAGCAGGCGATGCCGAGTACCCAATGCTCAGGAGGAAGTACCATCATGCCGATGATCATGAATATTGAGGTGAATCCATACTGCATCACCGCGGACAGGAAGGGGTGAAGGCCGTCCTCAAAGGCGTAGAACGTGCGCTGGATCAGCAGGAACGCCGACCCCAATGGAATACCCATAGACAAGGCGATAAGCGCATAGGAGATCAACATAGTCTCGTCCATCGAGACGGACGGAAGCAATGCACGGATGATCGGTTCGGGGAACACGACCATGGCGGCGGCGAAGAACATGATGAGCAGGCCCACATTATTCAGTGCGCTGACCAGGTCGTGCCGTGCCTCATCCAGATTCGCAGCTGCGATGGAACGGGGAGATTTTGGGGAACATAGCCGTGGATACCGATACGGCGATGAGTGAATAGGGCAGGATGAACAGTGTGTACGCATTCTGATAGGTCGCGTTGCCTGCCACGCTGAACAGGCTGGCACCCGTCAGTTCGTGGGCGCGCTGCGGTGCGGATGTGGCGATACGGGTAAGGATAATGCCGCAGATCTCACTGGTGATCACCACGCCCAAAGAGCCTAACGCCACGGGACCCATAGACCTGAGTCCAAAGCCGCCAAGCCCGAAGCTGGGTTTGTACTTGAACCCGATACGGGCCAGCGGCAGGAACAGTATCAGCGCTTGGAAGGCCACGCCCAAAGTCCAGGTGCCTGCGGTAAGCGCGATTTTGTCGGCGGTCCAGAATTCGAGGGGCTGTTCATTGGCCTTGCTGAACAGCAGAATAAAGCCAGTAAAACCGGCGCAACTAATAATGTTGGCACCGGTTGAGCTCCACGCATACGTGAGGAAATGGTCTTTGGCGGCCAGGATCTGACCCAATACCGTATACAGGCCGTAGAAGAACACCTGAGGCATGCACCACAGGGTGAACGAGGTGGTCAGGGCTATCATCTGGTGATCGTCGCTACCCACGTACAGGCGGGCAAGCAGAGGGCTGGCCGCCGCCATCACCACGGTCATGGCCAATAGGATGCCGATGGCCAACGTAATCAGGCGATTCAGTCGTTCTTGGGCGTCTTTTTCTTTCAACGTGCGCACGATCTGGGGCACCAGCACGGCGTTGAAGATGCCGCCGGACACCAGCGTGAACACGGATTGGGGAATCATGGAACCGGCCTGATAGGCGTTGGCCGCCAATCCGGTGGTGCCGATGGCCGCAGCGAGAAGAATCGTGCGGAGCTGACCGGTCACACGGGAAGCAGCGGTTCCCGTGGCCATGATCAGGGAATTACGACCTACGCTTGAACTCATTCGTCGGGGTCCTTCTTCCGATGGAACTGCCGCCACAGGCCGATAATGCCCAGTAGCACGGCGAAGCCGATGATAATGAAGCCGCTGGCATCACTGATGCGCATCACACTGGTGATCGCGGTGTCCTGCGTGTTGCCGAAGCTGTTGCCTTCCCGGTCGGTCAACGACACATGGGCCGTCGATGAGCCGGAAGTGGAAACGCGGATGGTGAAGGTCACCTGAGCGTCGCTATGCGAGGGAATATCGATGTCAGCGGTTCGCGAGGTGACGATCTGCATGGAGTCAGTCAGTGAGTTGACCTGCACGCTGACGGCGTAGGGAAGGTCATTGCTGACGGTGATTGGCATTTTCGCGGATTCGCTGAACACGGATATTGATTCCGATGGGTTGATGCGTACGCCGTTCAGAAGATCGCTGGCCAGTGTTTTCGTGGCTTTGACCATGGCTTTTCGCGTGGCTGTCGGCTGGGGGGAGCCAGACATGGACCGCAGCGCCATATCGTCATGCAGCGCCAGTAAAGAGCCAATCCATTGCGCCGGATCGTTGCTATGCGAGGCGGTGTCATTGGCGTCCTGCCGGGCCAGGGCCTGCGGGTCCAACGACGAGACCTCGTCGGAATCAATCTCGTTCCTCAATATGGAGGTGGCCATGCGCATGATGTCATGCCGGCTGTCGGCCAACTGTCTCAATGCCGACCGGGTATTGGCGGTGTTGGCATCATCGGCCTTGTCGGGATTGACCGAATCGCTGACATTGTACGGATCGGCCTTGGCCATGGTCTTCAGGTCCGTCAGATTCAACCAAGACGCCTGCTCGAAGGCGCTCATCACCTGATCGATCCAGCTGGCCTCCGTGGTGCGGGAGAACGTCATAAGCAGGTATCGGGATGTATAGGGCTGTTCCATCTGGTAGAACGCGCTCTGAGCGATCAGTCGGGCCAACCGACCGGCATCGCTGGACTCGGCCTGCGCGTCCGTGCTGGTGGCTTGGCCCTTGGCCAGCGTGCCCAAGGTCGATTGCTCCTTCAGCACGGTGACATCGCCGGCAGGCGTATGCACCACGTAGGTGCCTGTGTGTACGGCTTCAGTCTGGTCGGCATCGAAAGAGGCATCGGCAATCACCGTGTCATAGCCCTGCTCGCGTGCTGCGGTCAGCGCATCCAACGTCCAACAGTTGTTGCCCTGCCATGCGTACGCGGAGGGTGTTTCGGAGTCGCCTCCGTCGGCATACCATGCGGCCGCCTGCTTGGCGTTCCACTGCTCAGTGGTGATGCCGGCCTTTTCGTAGGCCGCGGTATCGTCCAGTGCGGTATAGGCGGTGATGTCGAAGTCGGCGGGCTGCAGGATGCCGGCAATGGACGGTTGCACTGCGGACTGACGCCAATACAGAGGATCCGCGATCACTTGCAGCGAGCGGTGCTTGGCGAATGTCTGCCCAAGGGATCGCGCGGTATCGGCATCCTGTTCGGATAAGGATATGGCTTGCGTATCAGTGGCTTTGGCCGCGTTGCTGGCGTCGGCGTTATCGGACTTGTCGGCCTTGTCCGTGCTGTTGGACTTGGACGATGTTGATGTCGAGGAAGTGGTGGTTTCGGCAATGCGATTGCTGATGGCCTTATTATCGACCTGCCAGCCGCTGGCGGTGTAGGGCATGGCCACGGTCAGGTTCATGGCCGGTGTTGTCGCGGTGTTGAGCCCATCCGAAGATCGGGTCAGAAAACTCGGCAAATCGGCGAGTATCTGATTGCCAACGATATACGACAGCATCAGCGGTTTCGGTCCCCAACTCCCTATGGAGGCAAGGGTCTGCTGATTGGCGTTCACCTCGATGGTGACGGTGGCAGTGCCGCCGGCGGGAATCGATGGCACGTCAACGGAACCCAACTCGTTGGGGGTTGGGATGGGGGCGTTGTTCTCGGCCCAATTCTGAATATCGGTGCGCGAGACAAAGGTGAACAACGCATTGGTGGTCAGGTGCAGTGTGCCGCTTGACGTGGCCGTGCTGTCCGTATTGCTGATGACCGCGGTGACACGATAGCCCGATTTGGAGGTGACGATGGGGGTGCTTTGCGTGATGGCAATGCTCTGCTTGGGCTGATTCTCGGTCTGATTGCCCGTTGCGTCCGTCGTATCGGATGAATCAGTCGTGTCCGTCGTATCGTTCGCGTAGACGGTCAATGGAGCGGCCAGCATCGCCACAACGGCGACGCCAGCCGCCAGTGCGTGTGCCAGACGTGTGCAATGTCGTAAGACTCCGGGTAGGTTCACTCGTTTGCCTGCCTGTTCTTCTTCCTGGCGTAGAGCCACGCGATTTTGCGTTCGTTGGGATAGCTCAACACGTCATCCAAATCTTCAAAACGCACCCAGATGGCGTCTTCCGCCTCATGATCCGGGTCTCCTTCCACCGTCAGTTCACCGCCGGTCTGTTTGAGCGCGAAGTGATGGACCAGCTTGTGCACGCGCTGCGTGGTACCGGTGAACCAGTAGTCGATGGTGGCGATGGAATCGATCACCTCGCCCAGGATGCCGGTCTCTTCATGCACTTCGCGCACAGCGGTCTGCTGCGGGGTCTCGCCTTTTTCGATATGCCCCTTCGGCAAGCACCATTCGAGATGGCCGGAGCGGGAATGACGGGCGATAATGGCCACGCGGTTCTGGTCATCGAAAATCAGACCGCCTGCCGAATATTCGCGTACGACCGGCAGTTCCTGGGCATCCAGTGAAGCGAATGTGGTCGGACCGTCCGACGTACGGCGTTGCGGCATCATGGCCGGAGTCGGGCCGGATGGCGTCACCGGTTCTACCGGCACTGCCGGTTCCGGCGAGGCAACATCTCCGGACGGGTGCCGGCCGAAGACCGTGGCCGGCGTGGGATGCGCTGACGTTGCGGGCCTCACTGGTGCTGCAGACGGCGCTGAGACCGGCATGGTGACCGGCGTTGCGGCCGGTGCGGTACGTGCCGCAGGCGGCATCAGCACGTCGCGCGGAGTCGGTATCGCTGTGGTGTGCGCGGCGGCCTTGGCGACCGCAACGGCAGCATCTACGGCCGCGTGAGCGGTCGCCGCGGGATCGTTCGTGACGATGGTTACGGACGTTTGTGCCGTGGCGATAATCGGCTCGACCTCGGCAATCGTCTCGGCACCGGCCTCGCCGGCGATACCATCAGCCTGCCCCTCGATAGTGCCGCTGGTAGTGGCGATGGTGACGGTGGCATGCATGCCGAAGACGGTGGCCGGTGTGGGCATCATCGGCTTCGGTGTGGGCATGTCGCTGGCGGCGTCCGATATTTCGGATTCGGATGGTTCGGGTGTGGCGGGCGTGCGGGTGTGCCAGGCACACCGGAATGTTGCGCAGTCGGTACTGCGTCTACTTCGTCTTGATGAACGGCCTGATTGGTGGAGTGGCTCGCGGTGCCGCCGACATCGGAAGAATCGCCCGAATCGGCGGAATGATGCGGAGTTTCGGACGTATACAGCAGGTGGTCTTGGGTATGGCTATCCGCCGAATCTGGTGTTTGCCCCAGCATGCGGGCAAGGTCGGCGGGCGTAATCATATTCTCCACCTTACTCAACCCCGTGTGCAGGTGGGGTAACGGTATGCTGGTAGGGCAGAAAAACGTCGCACGCGGGAAGGTGCCCATTGGATTTCGAAGTATGGCCTGAAGCCATCGAACTTGGTCGACTGTTCGCCGAACAGGGTTACGAGCTGGCATTGGTCGGCGGCCCGGTCAGGGATTTGCTGCTCCATAGAAAGAGCCACGATTTGGACTTCTGCTCATCCGCACGGCCTGAGCAGTTCGAGCCGATACTGCGCCGGTGGGGGCATGACGGCTTCTGGGACATGGGGCGCAAGTTCGGCACGCTGGGTGCCATGCGCCGCCGCCCGGACGGCACCGAGGTCAAGGTGGAGGTCACCACCTATCGCTCTGACACGTACGATCCGGACTCGCGTAAGCCCGAGGTCAATTATGGCGACACGCTTGAGGGCGACCTGTCCCGCCGCGACTTCACCGTCAACGCGATGGCCCTGCGCGTGCCTGACCTGCAATTCGTGGACCCGTTCGGTGGTGCCAGTGATCTGTCCAAGGGCGTGTTGCGCACGCCGGTGGACCCGCGACAGTCCTTTGACGACGATCCGTTGCGTATGATGCGCGCCGTGCGATTCGTGGCCCAGCTGGCTTCCGTATCGCGCCGGACGCGGCCGAGGCGATTACCTCGATGCGCGACCGCATCGACATCGTATCCGCCGAGCGCGTGCGCGACGAACTGACCAAGCTGCTGCTCTCCGACCGTCCGCGCGCCGGCCTTGAGGCGTTGGTCGAATCCGGTCTTGCGGACATCGTCTTCCCGGAGATTCCGGCCCTGCAATTGCAGATCGACGAACACCACCGCCACAAGGACGTCTTCGAGCACACGATGATTGTGCTCGAACGCGCGATCGCCCTGGAAACCGGCCCGGACGGCCCGGTGCCCGCCCCCGACCTGACGCTGCGCTTGGCCGCCGTGATGCACGATATCGGCAAGCCGAAGACCCGCCGGTTCGAGTCGGGCGGCAAGGTGAGCTTCCACCACCATGACGCGGTGGGTGCCAAAATGACCCGCAAGCGTTTGAAGGCGCTGCGTTTTGACCACCATCTGGTCGAGGACGTCTCGGAACTGGTGAATATGCACCTGCGCTTCCACGGCTATGTGGACGAGCCGTGGACCGATTCGGCCGTACGCCGGTATGTCAAGGATGCCGGGCACCTGTACGAGCGGCTGAACAGGCTCACGCGCGCGGACGCCACCACACAAAACAAGCGCAAGGCGATGATCTTCTCCCAGGCCATGGATGAGATGGAGGAGCGCGTCCGCGAACTCAAGAAGAAAGAGGACTTCGACGCGATCCGCCCGGATCTGGACGGCAACGAAATTATGGAGTTGCTGGGCCTGGAGCCCGGCCCGATGATCGGCCGCGCCTACAAGCACATGCTGGAATACCGCTTGGATAACGGTCCGGTGGACCACGATGTGGCCGTCGAAGAACTCAAGCGCTGGTACGCCGAGATTCAGTAGTCCGATACCAGTCCGATACCAAAAACCGTACGCTGAATACGTGTCAGCGTACGGTTTTTCGCGAAGATGAAGCTGTATGCGCCTTACTGCGCCGTGTATGCGTCGTGTTTGGTGTCGGCGGGCAGCTTGGTCATGCTATCGGCGGCCTTGCAACCCTCGATATTGGTGATGGTCTTACCGGATTGCGGGGAGGAGTTGGTGTCCTGCAGATCGTTGAACGTGGCGCCGATGACCACATCGATGAGCTGATCCTCGCGAGCCGTCATGATCATGGTGGCGTCGGTGAAATTGCCGATCAGCGTATACGCCTGATTAATGGCGTTCTTGCCGAAGTAGATGGTGGTGCGTTCAACGCCGGTGCTGGAATAGTTATCGATTTTCTGCACGCTGAATCCACGATTGGCCAAAGCTTCACCCACGGCCTTGGCGAATTGGCCGTGAGAGGTGCCGTTCATCACGCGGATGCCGACCGAAGCGTTGGACACGTATTGCGCTTTGCCGCTGCTGTCCTTGACCGCGCACGGTGCCGCGTTGCCGTAATTCGGCTGGCGGGCCGGAGTCTCCACTTCGCCGAGGCCGAAAACGTGGAAATTGAACAGTAGGGCTATGACCAGCACTACTGCCAATACCGCGCCGCTGATGGAAAAGACGATGGTCTGGCGGTGGCGCACGTACGCCTTGCGGGCTTCACGTTCATCAACCTGATACGTCATCGGTGGACTTCTTTCATGGGTCGGGTGGCTGGTTGCTACCTTAGCGTCACTGTCTGACGCCGATATTGGGGTGTGCGGGAGATTTGGCTCGAATAATGCGATCGACCACAGCCGTATCGCGCCACACATCGATAATGCGTTGTGCCGCTGCCTCGTCGGCGGCGAAAGCGACCACTGAGGGGCCGGATCCGGAGACGAATGCATGGCTGGCACCCGCCTGCGTGGCGGCGTCGATGGCCTGCCCGCTGCGGGGATGCAGGCTGATTGCCGCAGCCTGCAGATGATTGCGGTCGCCTTCTGCGGCTCCCACGAGGTCAAAGGTGTGGTAGACCTCAGGAGTGCTGAGTTGCGACTGGTACGCGCCGACCAATACTTCGCCGCTGAATCCCTGTTCTATCAGCGCCAGCTCATCGCGGCTGCCGGGGGCGATATCCGTGATGCGTTCGCCGAAACCGGTGCCGTATGCAAGGCCACCGGTCAGGCAGAACGGCATATCCGCGCCCAACGTGGCGGCAATGGTGCGCAGGCGCTCTATAGGCCAGTTCAGCTCCCAGAGACGATTGACCGCCAGCATGGTCGCCGCGGCGTCGGCTGAACCGCCGCCTAGTCCGGCACCCACGGGAATGCGCTTGGTGATGGTCAACGCCACATCCGGCTCGCGCTCGGCCGCCTGGGCCATGGCGAAGAGGGCCAGTACCGCATGGTTGCGGCGCATGTCGCTGCGTGAGGAGGCCAAGTCGCCCAAATAAGCGCCTTCGAGCTCCAGAGAGAATCCCGCTCCGGGTTGCTTGGCGGTTGCGGTGACGGTGTCGTATACGCCGATTGCGCAGTAGGTGGTGTCCAGTTCGTGGCGTCCGCCCCATTCGTCGTGAGCAGGTCCCACTTCCAAGGTGAGATTGGTTTTCGCCGGGCAATCCACCGTAATGGTGATGGGGGAGAGCTCATCGGACTGATGTCGGGCAGCGGCTGAGCGTGGATGTGAGATTACCGGACTCATTGTGCCTCATCTCCATCTCCACACGATTCGATGGCCTTGGCCAGAGCGGTGAATTCGGCGATGGTGAGCGTCTCTCCTCGACGGGTCGGATCGATGCCGGCGATGGAGAATGCCTCGGAGGGCGCAATGGTCTTCAATGCCGCGTGCAGGGTCTTGCGACGCTGACCGAATGCCGCATCGATCAGACGAAATACGAGTTCCCGTTGTGTGCCGTCGTCTGTGCTGTTCGAGGCTCCCGGGGCGGCCGGGTCATCGGCCTGATACCGGGTGAATCTGACGAGCGCGGAATCCACATTGGGAGCCGGCCAGAACACATTGCGGCCGATGGTGCCCACCCGTTCGGCGGTGCCATACCAGGCGAGCTTCACGCTCGGCGTGCCGTAGATCTTGGAACCGGGCTTGGCGGCGAGTCTGTCGGCCACCTCTTTTTGCACCATCACCAAGAACGAGCCGAGGTTGTCGAAACGCTCCAACAGCGTGAGCAGAATCGGCGTGGCCACGTTGTACGGCAGATTGGCGACCAGCGTAAACGATGCGTCATCGCTGAAATCAGGCACGTTCTCCGGGGCGACGGTTAAGGCATCCCGATTGACGACGGTGAGTCGTGACGTGGCTTCGGGCATGAATTCGGCGACTGTGCCCGGCAGTCGTTCGGCCAACGGCGGATCGATTTCGACTGCGGTCATGGTGGCGCCGGTTTCCAGAATCGCCAGCGTCAACGATCCCAGGCCGGGGCCGACTTCCATGACATGATCGGCAGCGGTCACTCCCGCCTCTCGTACGATACGACGGACCGTGCCGGGGTCGATGACGAAGTTCTGCCCGAATTTCTTGGTGGGGCTGATGCCGGCATCGGCCGCGATACGACGGATATCGGCGGCGCCTAACAGGTGACCGGTGGCGGGAATGGTGTCGTTCATAAGCGTGTGTTCCTTGTGGGCTTCGTAACCGATCAGTACCAACCGATTTGTTCGGAATGTTGCCATGCCTTGGACGGGCTGCCGTATCTTTGTGCGATGTACCACAGACCCCAATCGATCTGTACGGCGGCATCGTCACGGTAATTGGCGCCGAACGCAGCCATTTTGTCTGCTGGTAGCGACTGAGGAATGCCGTAGCGCCGGAGCTCGCGTTTTCGGCATACCACAGCCATCTGGACTCGCGGTTCCATAGTTTGACCAGGCAATCCCAGTCGTTGCCTGTCCACCCGCGCTGCGCGGCGGCACCGGCGGCATAGGCCTGAGCCTGGGCTACGGTGGCGTGCCAGAGTCGGCCGGAGGGCGTGGTGGTTGTTCCTGAATCGGAGCCGGAAGAGCCGGAATTGTTGTTCGTACCGCCGCCGGTGTTACCAGTGTTGCCGGAGTTGCCGGTGTTACCGGTGTTGCCAGTGTTGCCGGAATTGCCGGTGTTGCCGGAGTTGTTGCCGCCGGTGTTGCCGGAATTGCCGGTGTTGCCGGAGTTGTTGCCGCCGGTGTTGCCGGCATTGTTGTTGGACGACTCGTGCTGATTGTTGGAACCGGAATCGGCCTTGCCGTTATCGGCGGAGTTGGATTTCTTATCGGAACCTTTATCGGTATCAGACTTGGCGGCGCCTACGGCGATGATTTGGTCGATGGCCATCGAGGTGACGGTCTCCGATTTCAGCGTCTCCGATTCGGCCACGCCATCCACATAGGTGACGTCGTACACCTGCGTCTTCTCGCCGTTGACGCCCTGCTGGCGCACATCGGCCTGCCCTTCAGCCAGATTCGGGTCGATGATGGTCTGGGTGGAGAACGGAATCACGGACGTGCGCGTCTCCTCGCCGTGGGTCACGCGGCGTACGCGCAGAATGGTCTCGTCGCTGTCTTTCTCAACGCTGACGCGATCCTCCTTGTTGAGCACGATGCCCTTGGAATCGAGGATGGAGGCGGCCGGCAGCTTGCCATTGGGGGCCACCGAGCTTTTGCCGTCGGCGATGACGGTGACCGGCCCGGACTGGTTGATCACCAGGCCGCCGGTGAGCTGGTTGTACACGTTCTTGATGTCGACGGTGATCTTCGCGGCGTTGTTCTGGTTTTCCTCGAAAAATCCCAGTAGCTGGTCGGCGCTGGTGGCCACGGTCCAGAACGGCACGGCGGTGCCGTCGATGTTGATGGTGGTCTGGTAGGCGGACTGTACGGTGACCACGGCATGATTGGCGAGCTGGTCGCCGGACGAGGTGGTCACGATATCGTGGGTCTTGATATCCACCCCTTGTTCCTCCAGAAGACGGGTGGCCGTCATCGCATATGTGGTGACTTGGGTGGTTTGCCCGTTGATGTTCAGGGCCACGGATTTACGCGCGGTGAACGCGAATGATCCAGCCAGCGCGATACTGGTCGCCGCGATACAGGCGATTACGCGGATGCGACGCAGTGTAACAAACCGCTGCGGGGTCCAACGCCGTGCCATTGCCATACTCTTCCTGCTGGGTGAACGATTACGCCACCCATCGTAACGGTTGTTCCGGCCCGTACTGCGGTTTCACCGGCCACCGTCACCATTCCTGCTCGTCAGATTGTTCTGAGCTCAAAAAGAAAGA
>ENA-OPZN01000023-OPZN01000023.1-human-gut-metagenome-genome-assembly--contig:-NODE-23-length-72240-cov-4.806595_pt1 | contig 72240 bp, 67 predicted proteins | sample MGYA00242483_ERZ504503 | MGnify/ENA primary metagenome ERZ504503 (study PRJEB26092, sample SAMD00036285) | human gut metagenome | host: Homo sapiens | study: EMG produced TPA metagenomics assembly of... | reverse complement strand
GAATTTAGCACGGGTCAAAGTCTTAACCAAGTGTTTAGGCACACCAGCTACCGGCATGATGTACGGCAAGTTAATTTCAGTAGAAGTTGAAGAAGACAATTCAATTTTTGTCCTTTTCTGCAGCTTCCTTCAAACGTTGCATAGCCATCGGATCAGTAGTCAAATCGGCACCTTCGTCGTTCTTGAATTCCTGAACCAACCAGTCGATGATTACCTGGTCGAAGTCATCACCACCCAGGTGAGTATCACCGTTAGTTGACAATACTTCGAATACACCACCACCGAATTCCAGGATAGAAATATCGAATGTACCACCACCAAGGTCGAATACGGCTACCTTCATATCTTTGTTAGACTTGTCCACACCGTAAGCCAATGCAGCTGCAGTCGGTTCGTTCACGATACGTTTTACATCCAGACCGGCAATCTGACCAGCTTCCTTAGTGGCCTGACGCTGAGAGTCTGAGAAGTATGCCGGAACAGTGATGACAGCTTCAGTGACTTCCTGACCCAGGTAATCTTCAGCAGTCTTCTTCATCTTCTGCAGAATCATGGCTGAGATTTCCTGCGGAGTGTACAGACGTCCGTCAATATCTACACGCGGAGTGTTGTTGTCGCCTCTTACTACTGAGTAAGGTACACGAGCAATTTCTTTCTGAACCTGATCGTAAGTTTCACCCATGAAACGTTTGATAGAATATACCGTACGTTTCGGGTTTGTGATAGCCTGACGTTTAGCAGGATCACCTACCTTACGTTCGCCACCGTCAACGAAACCTACTACTGAAGGAGTGGTACGTTTACCTTCGCTGTTGGCAATTACCACCGGTTCGTTACCTTCAAATACTGCAACACATGAGTTTGTTGTTCCTAAGTCAATACCAATAATCTTTCCCATAATTGTATCTATTTTTATTATTTTCTAATTTGGTTTATTCTATAACGCCGAAACGTTACGCCCTTTAAAAGACAAATGCCATGCCAGAACAAAAAAAAGCCCGTGCCAGCATTTTTTTCTGACACGGACTGCCATTTTGGCTGTTTTATGTGACATTCTTGTCTCACACATTCAGGTGAGACTGACAAAATCAGAGGAACTCACCCCAGAAAGGAGCTGACAAAAGTGGTTCTGTCAGGAAAGGAATCTGAAAGAACAACACAATTCCTATAGCCAGGGCAATCATCCACAACAATACCAGCACTACTTTCGTAGAGGTGCCCATGGGCTTCCAGCTACCAAACGACTGCATGACAGCCTGAATCAGTCCGGCTACCGGGATACCGACAATCAGCAGACCGCATACGGTAAGGCCGACAATCATTCCCGGCATGGTGCACACACCACCCCAGTCTACCCAAGGCAATATATTATAGAAGAAGGCAGGCAGACTGACGATGACTCCCGTGGCGGCCATCAGCAGGGCAAACAAGACGATGAGTCCTACCAACAAGAAAGGAGCGCAGCATATCAGCAACAGCACCAGACAAAGTTTCAGCAGGAAACCGACCACGGCTACCACCCCATTGCCAAACTTATGCAAGGCAGAGCGGGGCTGTTCTGAATGCACATATTCGTTCACCTTTTCAAAACCGTCGGTCACTGTCCGGCCGATGTTCTCCACATTGATGGGTTCTCCGCGCATCTGCAACTTTTCCGTAGCCGTATGTGCCAGCGGAATGATTATCCATGCCAACAAATAAGCCAGAATCAAACCATGAATAAAAAATCCGGCCAGAATAAAGACGATGCGGGTCCAAGTCACATCCCAGCCGAAATAAGCTGCAATGCCCGATACCACTCCACCCAGAATACGGTCGTCCGGATTACGGAACAAGCGGCGGCGGGTTTCCGTCGATTCACTATCGAAAGTCTTGCTGTTCGATGCAGACGGGTTACCGTCTTCTTCGCCATTCAGTTCCTCCGGCTTTCCCATACGGGCAATTACCTCTTCCACCTCTTTAATAGTAATCACTTGTAATCCGCCACGCAATGCCTCATCAAACAGTTCGGCAATACGGGATTCTATGTCGCGCACAATCTCTTCCGCTCCTTCATCCTTACGGAAATGATAGCGGAGGTTGTTCAAATAATTATCCAGCAGGATATAGGCATCTTCATCAATATGATATACGGTGCCACCTAAAATTTACAGTCAGTGTCTTTTTCATGTCATGTGATTTTTAAATGTTTTGTCTTAAATGATTCACCGTGTCGGAAAGTCCGTCCCAGGCACTTTCCAGTTCTTTCAGAAATTCCTCCCCTTCCGGAGTCAGTCCATAATACTTGCGGGGCGGTCCTTGCGTGGACTCCACCCACTCGTACGACAGGAGTCCGTCGTTCTTCAATCGGGTCAGCAACGGATAAAGCGTGCCTTCCACCACAATCAGCCGGGCCTCTTTCAGCTTCTGGATAATGTCGGAAGAATAGGCAGACTCCCGGTGCAACAGCAACAGAATGCAATACTCCAACATCCCCTTGCGCATCTGCGATTTTACATTGTCTACATTCATTTCATCTCATTTATCTTGTATGACACAAATATAGGTTTTATATTGATACTATGTATTGCAAGGTATTATAATTTCAAAACTTTAACAAGTTTATGTTTCGATAAAACCCATACATACAAAAGATAAACTACTTTTGCAGAAAACACATTATAATAAGGAAACGCCTATGTTTACGATTAGAAAAGCTACTCTTGCAGACATTGAAGTCATCCGGACGCTGGCGGCACAGACCTTTCCCGCTACCTACCAGCACATTCTGACTCCGGAACAGATTGATTACATGATGGACTGGATGTATTCCAGCGAGAGCCTGAAAAACCAGATGGAGAAAGAGCATCACATTTACTACATTGCTTACGAGGAATGTGAGCCTGCGGGCTATGTGTCCATCCAGCAGGAGGATACGGATTTGTTTCACTTGCAGAAGATTTACGTACTCCCCTACTTCCAGAAATACAAACTCGGACGGCAACTGTTCCAGCAGGCCATAAAGGGTATCAAGGAACTTCATCCGGAACCTTGCCGCATGGAACTGAATGTGAACCGGCAGAATCCTGCACTTGGATTCTATGAGCACATGGGTATGAAAAAGGTTCGCGAAGGGGACTTCCCCATCGGCAACGGATATTACATGAACGATTACATCATGGGCATGGACATCTAAGGCTCCCCGCCGCCGTTTTCATCTCTTTGCTTTGCAGACGGGGATTTCTTTTACAGCTTGCAAAACAAAGAAATGAAAAACGGCACGGACATGTCGACCAGCAGTCCATGGAAGATGGCAAGGGGCACCATTTCCTTTCCAGACACACGGATAATGGAGGGAAGAGCTACATCGACCGAGGTTACTCCGGCCACCGAAATAGGAGCCAGCTTCCCGAAGTATTTGCAAATGAAAGGAGCTCCCACCAGTGCCACCAGCTCGCGGATGACATTCGTCAGAAGTGCAATCGTGGCCAGTTCCGTAGCCAGCTGTGCACCAAGGTCGGGGGTTTTGAGTTCCATAATCAGGATGGACGAAAGCGAATAATACCCCAGTCCACTGCCCACGGCCAGACAGTCGAACACACTCCAGCGGGTCAGCAGCACACTGACCAATGCCGAAAACAGCAGGGTTCCTCCGATGGTGGCCAGCGGTATCAGCAGCATCTTGGGACGGAAACCACGAAGCAGTTCCTTGAAATCCTCTCCCCCGCCAATGCTGACGCCTACCTGAAACATCAGGGCATACAGAATATACATGGACAAGTGATGCGTATCTCCCAACTCCCATCTGGAAAAGTTCCACACGTAGCCTAACACACAGCCTACAAAGAACATGGACAATACCAGCAAACTTCCTTTCATTTTTCACCTCCTTCCTTAAAAAACAACAGATATACCACGCGTGCCAGCAACACACTTCCCGTAATGCCAGCCACACTGAGCAGCAGCGCCTGTCCGCCAAAAGAACCCAAGTTTCCTACAATCAACGGATTGTAACCCACGGAAAGTCCTAACACGAACAGCATCAGACAAATGGTACACGAGATAGTCAGATTCACTTTTTTCAAAAAAGCACACATACGAAGGCTATATCCTGCCAGAATACCTGCCAGGACAATCAATAAAATAATCCACATAACAAAATTGAGAATAAAAGTTTATAAGAAAGATTTCACACCACGTCAGGAAGACGCAACTTCCCGTGTCTTACAAACTTTCATGAAGAAATCCGCTGAACCAATGCGCACGGGCATGACATCTCCGGTAAAGCGCCGTACTGACCTTTATCCGAACTACCTTATGTTGCCTGCACATGTTCATACGCTGTATATTATATTCTAAATCTGTGTAAGTTCTAACCCTAGTCTGTTTTTGTGAAAACGTAGAATCTGTTTTTACGTTTCCCTGCCCTGAAACCTATGTTTCACTTTGCAGAGCCGTACGTTTTCCGGTCGGGAACCCTACGTTTCTCACGTGAGAAACCTACAAAAGTCCCTGAAAAAGCCACGTCTTCTTCAGGACGTTTTTACTTTATCGGCTTCCCAAATGCACTGCAAAGATAGCTTAAATTAAATTAATATGCAATTAATATGCAGAATTTATTACAAAGAGACGTTGTGAACACTTTCAGACGACCCAACGTTCCGCTACGAAGTGTTCTATTTTTTCTATCCGACCCTACTATCTTCCCTATAGCATACTCATCAGGAAAAATAGGACACTGAGAATTGAAAAACATTCTGTTCATTTGCAACCGAATAGATTAATCAATGTTATGGAGAAAGAAATAGAACTCATCAGAATGTCCAGCACCGAAATCATGGAAAAGGTAGCTGCCTATAAAGACGAACAGATTATCATCTTGAACCAGGTAAATAAAGTAAGTGAAACCGAACAATATTCCCCCATACGGGCTGACTTTTTCCTGGCTATCTTATGTCTGAGAGGAAAAGCGTCCTTATCTCTCAACAACAATTCTTATGAAATCGGTCGGAATGATTTGATGATTTATCACCCGCAGACGCTGCTCAAACACGGCATGATAGGGATGATTTTGAGTGCTGCGGATTCTGCCTTTCACCAGAATATGCCAAACGTATCTTTGTGATGTCCACATCCGCAAATAACTGGTACTCACACCTGTACCTGGAGCAGCACCCTATCATTTCTCTGAACGATGAAGAAAGCCAGCTTTTCTGCCAATACTATAATCTGCTGAATTCCAAACTGACCGGTACCCCTCACCGCCACCAGAAGGAGCTGATCAATGCCCTCCTGCAAGCCTTCATCTACGAGTTTCAGGATGCCATGGAAAAATACATCCAGCTGAAACCCATTGCATTCAATTCTTCCAACAATCTGTTCAATGCCTTCATGGAACTGCTGATATCTTCCTACCCCAAGGAACGGTCGGTAAGCTACTATGCCAATCGGTTGTTTGTCACTTCCAAATACCTATCGGCTGTATGTAAGGAAAATTCAGGTGAAACAGCTTCCGACCTCATTACCTGCTATGTCATGAAGGATATAGTGTGCCTGCTGAAATCTCCCGATAAGAGCATCAAGGAAATTGCCAATGAACTCAATTTTGCTACCTTGTCATTCTTCGGCAAATACGTAAAAAGAAATTTAGGACTTTCCCCGAAAGAATACAGAGAGAAATTATCTCAACAAGAAGGAAATGTGCAATAACTTCTTCATATATATAAAAAAGATGTCCGCCCATCTCACAAAGATGACAGGCGGACATTTTTATTTTTCCACTATCCGGAAATTACTGATGCTGTTCACGCAGCAAATCGTTCACGGTCTTTACCGGATTGAAAGTACTTAAAGGAACTTCCACGAACACGGTATTCCAGTCGCTCATTGAACCGTTCCACAAGCCCGGCAATTCGAGTGCCTTCAAGTCTTTTCCATTCTTAGACTTGTAAGAAATAAAGCCGGTAGCCTTGTCCACATGTTTCAGCAAGTCGAACTTATTGCCCTTGTAGTCGCGAACGGCACATACCAGATCCACCGGATTGAAGTGTGTACCCTTTTCGAACATGGCTTTCTTTTCCGGGTCGTTCATATCAATCTGAGAACTTTCCAGAATCTGCAAGGAAATGGTTCCATCCGGATTATAGGCCAGGAACGGACCACCGCCCGGTTCACCCACATTCTTCACCATACCGCAAACACGCATCGGACGATTCAGTTTCTTACGCAGATAGATGACCAAATCAGCATCTTCCAACTCTTTCAAGTCCGTTCTGCGGCAACGCAACTGCTGCTGTACGAAGCGAATAATGGTTTCCAGCTGTTCGTGACTATAATGTCCGCCATCCAGCAGTTCCAGGTATTCAAATGCCTGCTTCTGCAGCGTAACCAATACACCGGCCAGCAACTTCTTGTAAGTTACAGTATCAGCTTTCAAGCGGTCGGGCACCACATTATCAATGTTCTTGATAAATACGATGTCAGCATCCAGGTCGTTCAGGTTCTCAATCAAGGCACCGTGACCACCCGGACGGAACAACAATTTACCGTCCTTATCGCGGAACGGTTTGTTTTCCATGTCGGCAGCTACCGTATCCGTACTCGGTTTCTGTTCAGAGAAACTGATGTGATAAGTCGTACCATACTTAGCTTCGTATTCAGCAGCCTTGGCAGCCACCAGTTTTTCGAACAATGCACGATGTTCAGTAGAAACAGTGAAGTGTACATTCACTTCCCCAGTCTTTCCGGCAGCATACAATGCGCCTCTACCAGATGCTCTTCCAGCGGTGTACGCACGCCATCTGCATAACGATGGAACTTGAGCAAACCTTTAGGCAACGCTCCATAGTTCAGTCCGGCAGACTCCAGCAAGTTAGAAACCACTGCCTTGTAATTATGTTCAGACAACAGGGCATTGATGTTCTTTCCTGTATTATCCAAACAAGCCGCATTCAAGTCATTGTAGAATGCAAAATCATGAATGTGGTCGAAGAATTTCTTCTCAAAATCAGTAGTAGGTTTGTCATACTCAGCACCCAAGAATTCGAACATATTCTTGAACATACGGCTGGCAGCTCCTGAAGCCGGAACAAACTTGACGATTTTCTTATCGCCTGCCTTGTATGCATCCCATGCAGCAAGATACTGTTCACATTCTTTCTCATCGGCTCTCATAATACCTCCGTTTTCTACGGAAGCAGCTGCTGAAAGCTTTAAGAATGGAAACCCCTTTTCAAAACAAGCCAACTGTTCGGCAATCTTTTCTTCCGAAATGCCCTTCTTGGCCAACAATTCTTTGTCCTCGTGTGTTAACATAATAGTTTTTTATTTAGGTAATGAATTTCTTTCTGTTTTTAGAATTATTTCCAAAAATATAAAAAATACGGGAAGAGTGCACCATATCAACAGAAAAAAAGTAACTTTACCCACAAACAGCAAAACGAGGAATTATGGAGAACAACGACTTTTTTACACAAGAGGAACACAAACAACTGATTCAACTCTACAAACGACTGCTGCGGTTGTCGAAAGATACATTACAAAAGGATGACTGCCACAAGCTGAAAACCCATCTGGTCAAGGTGATGGCAGAAGGTACCATTCCGCGAAATGTATTCCAGATGAATCCCATTATCAAGGATATGCAGACGGCTGTCATCGTGGCCGAAGAAATCGGTATGCGCCGCGCCTCGATTCTGGGAATCATGCTCCATGAATCCGTGAAATACAATCTTTGCAGTCTGGAATCGGTCAAAGAGGAATATGGAGAAGACGTGGCCGGCATCATACGGGGACTCGTCAAAATCAACGAGCTGTATTCCAAAAGCCCCATCATTGAGTCGGAAAACTTCCGCAATCTGCTTCTGTCGTTTGCCGAAGACATGCGGGTCATCCTGATTATCATTGCCGACCGTGTGAACCTGATGCGGCAAATCAAGGACAGCCCCAACGAAGAAGCACGTCTGGAAGTGGCCAACGAAGCAGCCTATCTGTATGCACCGCTGGCCCACAAGCTGGGATTGTATAAACTGAAATCAGAACTGGAGGACTTGTCACTGAAATACACGCAGCACGACGTGTACTATCATATCAAAGAGAAACTGAATGCCACCAAGCAGGCCCGCGACCGCTACATCGAGGCTTTTATCGAACCGATACGCAAAAAGCTGGAAGATGCCGGACTGAAGTTCCACATGAAGGGACGTACCAAGTCCATCCACTCCATCTACCAGAAGATGAAGAAACAAGGATGTCCTTTCGAAGGTGTGTACGACCTGTTTGCCATCCGCATCATTCTCGATTCTCCGCTTGAAAAGGAGAAGCAGGAATGCTGGCAGGCTTATTCCATCGTGACGGATATGTATCTGCCCAACCCCAAGCGTTTGCGCGACTGGCTGTCCGTGCCGAAAAGCAACGGATACGAGTCACTGCACATCACCGTGATGGGACCGGAAGGGAAATGGGTGGAAGTGCAGATTCGTACGGAACGCATGGACGAGATTGCCGAGAAAGGTCTGGCAGCCCACTGGAGGTATAAAGGTATAAAAGGAGAAAGCGGTTTGGATGAATGGCTGAACTCCATCCGTGAGACACTGGAGAACTCCGACAGCGACATGGAGGCCATGGACCAATTCAAGCTGGATTTATATAAGGACGAAGTATTCGTATTTACTCCGAAAGGTGACTTGTACAAACTGCCGCAAGGGGCTACCGTGCTCGACTTTGCCTTCTCTATCCACTCCAATCTGGGATGCCGGTGTACGGGTGCCCGCGTCAACGGGAAAAACGTACAGCTCCGCCAGAAACTGAACAGTGGCGACCAGGTGGAAATCATGACTTCGAACACGCAGACACCGAAGCGTGACTGGCTGACTTTTGTCACCACGTCGAAGGCACGCAACAAGATACGTCAGGCCCTGAAGGAGATTGCAGCCCGACAGACACAGTTTGCCAAGGAAACGCTGGAGCGTAAATTCAAGAACCGGAAGCTGGAATATGATGAGGCCATCCTGATGCGTCTGATTCGGAAACTGGGCTTCAAGACCGTGACCGACTTCTATCAGAGCATCGCCAACGAATCGATGGACGTGAACGACATCATCGACAAGTACCTTGATATGCAGAAGCGGGAAACCGAGCAGCGCGAAGAAATCAGCTACCGCAGTGCGGAAGGCTTCAACATGCAGCAGCCCACCGACGCAAAGGATTACAAGGATGACGTGCTGGTCATCGACCGGAACCTGAAAGGACTCGACTTTACACTGGCCAAATGCTGTAACCCGATTTACGGTGACGAAGTGTTCGGATTCGTCAGCATCAACGGCGGTATCAAGATTCACCGTTGTGACTGCCCGAATGCCAAGGAGATGCGTTCCCGCTTCCCCTACCGCATCGTGAAAGCCCGCTGGGCCGGAAAGAGCCAGGGCAAACAGTATCCGATTACCCTCCGTATTATCGGCCATGACGACATCGGCATCGTGACGAACATCACGTCTATTATTAATAAGGAGAACAACATCCTGCTGCGCTCCATCAGCATCGACTCACACGACGGACTGTTCTCGGGCATGCTGACGGTGACCGTAGACGACAATGCCAAGCTGGAATCGCTGATAAAGAAGATCAAAACGGTGAAGGGCGTGAAGCAGGTAAACCGATAACAACACTTCAAGTTTGTTAATTAACCTGCACAAAAGTAACAGTTTTACGCAAAAGTAGTATCTTTGCGAAGTTGTCAGAAGTAAGGATTAAAATCAAAGAAAATGAAGAAAATTTTATTTACAACCTTATTATGTGTCATGAATGTATTGTTTGTCATTGCTCAGGGAACGGCAGAAATTACATTCGAAAAGACCTCATACAACTTTGGCTCTTTCTCAGAAAGCAGTCCGAAAGTAACTTGCAAATTCAAATTTAAGAATACAGGTGACGGCCCGCTGGTAATTCATCAGGCTATTGCTTCTTGCGGATGCACCGTACCTCAATATCCGAAAGAACCCATCAAACCGGGAGAAAGCGGTGAGGTGACAGTCACTTACAACGGTGCCGGCAAATTCCCGGGACACTTCCGCAAAACCATCACCCTTCGCACCAACTCAAAGAACGAAATCACTCGTCTGGTAGTAGAAGGTGACATGACTCCGGCATCAGCCGACATCAATCAGTAACAATTCATCATTTTTCATACTTGGCAGGAGGAACATTTTCAACGATGTTTCTCCTGTTTTTTTTATGCCCGAAAATACACACGGAAAAACGTCTTTGAGCCTGGAAGAAAACGCAAGGACGTTTCAGTTGAAACGCAAGTACGTTTTAGTTAAAACGCAAGTGCGTTTGACTCCAAACGTAAGGGCGTTTTCTTTCAAACGCAAGTGCGTTTTCCGAAGGCACAAAAATGAGCTCACTTTTGAATGAATATAAAGGATTTTTACTACTTTTGGACACCCTTAGGAATATTAATCAAATCAAAATGTAATATTATTCATGAAAGAGACACAAGAAAAACCGACGGGACTGCCCGAAAACGCATTCCGTCCGCTCAAACCGGGAGAGAAATACGAACCCCTCATGTCTCCCGGAAAAACGTATCCTGAAGTTAACTTCTGGTCAGTGACATGGGGACTCGTCATGGCCGTTATATTCTCGGCTGCCGCTGCCTATCTGGGACTGAAAGTGGGCCAGGTGTTCGAAGCAGCCATTCCTATTGCCATCATCGCTGTGGGTATTTCCAGCGCCACCAAACGCAAAGGCGCACTGGGTGAAAACGTCATGATTCAGTCCATCGGTGCCTGCTCAGGCGTCATCGTAGCGGGGGCCATCTTTACCCTGCCAGCCCTCTACATCCTGCAGGAAAAATATCCGGAAATGACGGTCAACTTCATGCAGATGTTCATCAGCTCCTTGCTGGGTGGTGTGCTGGGCATCCTGTTCCTGATTCCCTTCCGTAAATATTTCGTAAAAGACAAGCATGGCGAATATCCTTTCCCGGAAGCTACGGCCAGCACCCAGGTGCTCGTGTCGGGTGAAAAAGGAGGCGACCAGGCCAAACCGCTGCTCATGGCCGGACTGGTGGGTGGTCTTTATGACTTCATCGTGGGAACGTTCGGCTGGTGGAACGAGAACTTCACAAGCCGCATCTGCGGATGGGGTGAGACCATTGCCGACAAATTCAAACTGGTATTCAAGATTAACACGGGAGCTGCCGTACTGGGACTCGGTTACATCGTCGGACTGAAATATGCGGCTATCATCTGTGCCGGCTCACTGACCGTATGGTGGATTATCGTACCGGGCATTTCCTTGTTCTGGGGCGACCAGGTGCTGAATGCCTGGAATCCGGACATCACGACAGCCGTAAGAGATATGTCACCCGAACTTATCTTCAAGGAATATGCCAAGAGCATCGGTATCGGAGGTATCGCCATGGCCGGCATCATCGGCATCGTGCGTTCATGGGGCATCATCAAGAGTGCAGTCAGCCTGGCTGCCAGTGAAATGAAGGGCAAAAAGGCCGAAGAGAACGTGGAACGTACTCAGAAGGATTTGTCCATGAAAATCATCGCTTTCGGTTCGCTGTTCACCCTGCTGCTCGTGGTACTCTTCTTCTATTTCGACGTAATGCAAGGCAACATTCTGCATACCGTGGTAGCCATTCTGCTGGTAGCAGGAATCTCTTTCTTGTTTACTACCGTAGCAGCCAATGCCATCGCCATTGTAGGAACCAACCCGGTATCGGGTATGACGCTGATGACCTTGATTCTGGCCTCTGTCATCATGGTGGCAGTAGGACTGAAAGGTGCAACGGGTATGGTGGCTTCACTGGTAATGGGTGGCGTGGTCTGCACCGCATTGTCCATGGCCGGCGGTTTCATTACCGACCTGAAAATCGGTTACTGGCTGGGTAGCACACCCAAGAAACAGGAAAGCTGGAAATTCCTCGGCACACTGGTTTCCGCAGCTACTGTAGGCGGCGTGATTATGGTGCTGAATGATTCTTACGGATTTACTAGCGGACAACTGGCTGCACCACAGGCCAACGCCATGGCGGCTGTCATCGATCCGCTGATGAACGGTGTAGGTGCTCCGTGGCTGCTCTACGGCATCGGTGCTGCACTGGCATTGGTACTGACTTTCTGCAAGGTGCCTGCCCTGGCTTTTGCGCTGGGCATGTTCATCCCACTGGAACTGAACCTTCCGTTGCTGGTGGGTGGAGCCATCAACTGGTACGTAACTTCACGCAGCAAGGACGAAGCTGTCAACAACGCACGTGGTGAGAAAGGTACGCTGCTGGCATCCGGATTCATTGCCGGAGGCGCCCTGATGGGTGTAGTGAGTGCCATCATGCGCTACTGCGACATCAATCTTATCCACGAAGAATGGCTGGCTAACCCGATGAGCGAACTGGTGTCACTGGTAGCTTATCTGCTGCTGATTACTTACCTGGTAAAAGCCAGCATGAAACTGAAAAAATAACCTTTAATTCATCACACACATGAAAACACTGCTACTAATGGGTCTGTTGCTTATGTCGGGCACACTCTTCGCACAACAGCCGATTGAAATCAAGGTATGGCCCAACGGTGCCCCTAATGACAACGGCATCACAGAAGAAAAAAATGGAGATACCGATTCTCCAAGTTATACAAAAGAAGCCATTCTCTACGTCTATCCGGCTAAAAAAGGGAACGGAATGGCCATCGTAGCCTGTCCGGGAGGAGGATACTCACATCTGGCCATGGCCCACGAAGGGAAAAGCATGGCCGACTGGTTCAACAGCCAGGGCATTACGTATGCCGTGCTCCGCTACCGCATGCCCAACGGACACAATGAAGTGCCTCTGAGCGATTCACAGCAGGCTCTGCGCATCATGCGCCAGCACGCTCAGGAATGGAATGTAAAAAAACTGGGTATCATGGGTTCTTCAGCCGGAGGACATCTGGCCAGCACCACCGCCACTCATTTCACCGATGCGGAAACCCGTCCGGACTTCCAGATTCTTTTCTATCCGGTCATCACCATGGACCCTGCCTACACTCACATGGGTTCTCACGACAACCTGCTGGGAAAGAATCCCTCAAAGGAACTGGAACAGAAATATTCCAATGAATTGCAGGTTACTCCGCAAACACCGCCTGCCTTTATCCTGCACAGCAGCGATGACACGGTAGTGCCGGTGGCCAACAGCGTGAACTACTATACAGCCCTAGTAAAAAACAAAGTTCCTGCCAGTCTACACACTTATCCGGTGGGAGGACACGGCTGGGGATACCGCGACAGCTTCCCCTACAAACGCCAATGGACGGGCGAACTGGAGAAATGGCTGCGCGAAATCAACAAATAATTTGCGGAACTCTTTGTAGAACAAAAGAAAAGTTGTAACTTTGCACCCGCTAATACGGGTTATTGGCATAATTCAAATCATTTACATTAAAAAACTAAATTAAAAAATGGCAACTAAAATCAGATTGCAAAGAAACGGACGCAAAGGATATGCGTTCTATTCAATTGTTATTGCAGATGCAAGAGCACCACGTGATGGTAGATTTACTGAAAAAATTGGTACTTACAATCCGAACACCAATCCTGCCACAGTAGATTTGAATTTTGAACGTGCATTGCACTGGGTAATGGTAGGTGCACAGCCTACTGACACAGTACGCAACATCCTGTCTCGCGAAGGTGTTTACATGAAGAAACACTTGCTGGGCGGTGTAGCTAAAGGCGCATTCGATGAAGCACAGGCTGAAGCTAAATTCAACGCCTGGAAAGAAAACAAACAGTCAGGTCTGGCTGCTTTGAAAGCAAAACAGGACGAAGTCAAGAAAGCTGAAGCAAAAGCACGTCTGGAAGCTGAAAAGAAAGTAAACGAAGAAATCGCTAAGAAGGTAGCTGAAAAGAAAGCTGCTGAAGCTGCTGCTAAGGCTGAAGCTGAAGCTGCTGCAAACGCAGAAGAAGCTCCTGCGGCTGAAGAAGCTCCTGCGGCTGAAGCATAACTTTTCTTTCAGAAAAAGTACGAAAAAAGACTGTCCTTACCCCAAAGGATGGTCTTTTTTTATGCGGAATTGTCGTACCTTTGCATCCCCACAAATAAAACAGTCTTTTATGCATACCAAATATACCAACAGAGAAATATGGAAGGTGGCCTACCCCATCCTTATCAGCCTGATTATGGAACAGCTCATCGGTATGACCGATACGGCTTTCATGGGACGTGTGGGCGAAGTGGAGCTGGGCGCCTCGGCCATTGCAGGAGTGTATTATCTGGCTATTTTCATGTTAGGATTCGGCTTCAGCATCGGTTCGCAGATACTGATTGCCCGCCGCAACGGGGAAGGCAACTTCCGGATGATTGGCCCCATCTTCTATCAGGGAATTTATTTCCTGCTGGTCATGGCACTGGTCATGTTCACCCTTTCCCGGCTGTTCTCTCCCTGGATATTGTCGCACGTGGTAGCCTCTCCCCGCGTCTGCGAGGCAGCGGTGAGCTACATCAACTGGCGGGTGTTCGGCTTCTTCTTCTCGTTCGTGGCCATCATGTTCCGGGCGTTCTTTGTGGGAACCACACAGACCAAGACCCTTACGCTAAACTCCATCGTCATGGTGATGTCGAACGTAGTATTCAATTATATTCTGGTGTTCGGGAAACTGGGATTTCCGGCACTGGGCATTGCCGGAGCCGCCATCGGCTCTTCACTGGCGGAACTGGTATCGATGCTCTTTTTCATCATCTACACCACACGGCGGATAGACTGTGCCAGATACGGGCTGAACCAGCTGGTCAGTTTCCGGTGGACGGAGCTGAAACGCATCATGAACGTGTCGCTGTGGACTATGATACAGAACGCGATTTCCATCAGCACCTGGTTCCTCTTTTTCATCTTCATCGAGCATCTGGGCGAACGCTCGCTGGCCATCACCAACATTGTGCGGAACGTATCAAGCATCCCGTTCATGACCATCACAGCCTTTGCCTCCACCTGCAGTTCCCTGGTCAGCAACCTGATTGGCAGCGGAGAAGCCCGCTACGTCATGCCCACCATCCGGCAGCACGTGCGACTCTGCACCTGCATTGTCTGGCCCGTTATTCTGCTGATAGCCTGTCTGCCTACGTATGTGCTCCGCATCTATACCGACATGCCCGACCTGGTAGAAGCTGCCGTCCCCACCCTCTGGGTACTCTGCTCCAGCTACCTCTTCCAATGCGCCGGATTCATTTTCTTCCAGTCCGTATCCGGTACAGGTGACACCCGCTCTGCCTTCCTGCTGGAAATTGTAGCCCTGACCTGCTACCTGATCTTCATCGTTACGGTCATTCTTCTTTTGAAAATGGATGTAGCCGTATGCTGGTTTGCCGAGCATGTGTATGCCGGAGCCATCGGCCTGTTAAGCTATCTCTATCTGAAAAAGGGAAGCTGGCAAAGGAAACAAATTTAAGGAATCGGGACATTTCTATTTACGGCTGGAAAGACAATGCCTCACGAATCCGGGCATAAGGAGCATCTTTCAGCAGCACCGTTTTATTCTTGTCCAGCAAGTAAATGGTAGGCATCGCCTTCAAGTCATAAATGGCCCGGTCTTTTACCGCCATCTTGTCTTCTCCTATCACCCAGTTGCCCGGCATACCGTTCAGGTATTTCTTCCAGACTTCCGTATCGCCTTCGGCGTACACGGCCAGCACCATCACCTTTCCGTCAGCCACTGCTTCGGCCAGGCTTCTGTCGGCAAACATCCCCATCATGATGTCGTGGCAGGATGGCATTCCGGATCGTAAAACACCAGAATCAGATAATTTCCTCGAATTCTTGTGGAGTACAAAGACTTGCGAGTTCCATCCGGCAGATAGTAGTCAAAATTCTCCGCCTTGCTTCCCGGACAGTTACGTCCTATTAACTGCAACTTGAAACGATAAGTTTCCACCAGTGGGTCATTGGCGGGAAGATTTTCCATCATACTCTTTAGATAAACGCCATACAGTTCCTCATTATAATAAGGAGAATTCGGATTATAAAGATACTCCTCCACGTAATACTTCAATGAGTCCGTCAGCGTACGGTTCTCCGTGATTCCCTTGCACAACACCCCGAAGCCCTTGTCCACCGCTTCCTTTTGTTCCGCAGGCATACTTGCAGACAAGGCCACAAAGCGGGACAGTCCTTGCGTCCGCACCGGCCTGCTCCGCAGCAGTGCCGTGTCCTTAAAGTCAAAGGCATCCCAGAAGTGTGCCACCAGGTAGTTTCTTGCCTCCTCTTCCGAAGCAATCATGCCGGGGATTTCCGGCATCGGAAAAACCGCCTGCTCCGGACGGGCCGGGCTGCCTGCCTTGTTCGTCTCCGTCTTTGTGCCTTCTTCGGCCTTTCTGGCAGCCTGGCCGCATGAAAGCAGCCCACATACAAGTATTCCAGTAATCCAACGGTTCATCTCACTTCGAGTTTAAGGTGTTTTATTGGCCGGTTCTTCATCTGTGCCATCGTATCTTACGCACCGCACCGGGGAAGCCGAAATACGGTTGGCATAGTCGAGGGTGATTCGCTCTGTATACTTTCCTACGTCCAGCACCTCATACACATACTGCCTAAGTTCTCTATCCCATTTATCAAACTTATTATCTTTAATCAGAAAACTTCTTCCCCGATGGTTCATGTAGTCGCCGGAAGTTTTGCAGACCCGGGCATCCTGATAGTCTCCCAGGTTGCCCACTTCATACCAGGCATTGGTCCGGTCTGTCCTTCCTCTGTCGTGTCCGCGCCAGCCGGAGAAAGGAAAATAGTTGTCTGTATTATTCAAGCGAATCCAGATACCCTTGCCATCCACTTCCGACCAAGTGTCATTATAATAACTATCAGTTTCCTTTGCATAAGAGAACAAGGCATAAAGCTCTCTGTCCGCCACTCGATAGCCATACGGGCAAGGGTCGTAGATGGTTTTCTTTTCCACTTTTCGAGTAGAAGGATTATATCCCCACAGCTGGTCCACCGAGACGGAGAGCCAGTCGTTCGCATACGTCTGGGTGAACTGTGAAGGCGCTACGATTTCCAGTGGATGCAATGCCCCCATCTCCACCGTAGGAGCCAGGTCGAGGTAACGGTACACCCTCTTTCTAGTCCCTTCGTCCATGTAGTAATAAGCCTTTGTGGTCATGTCGCTCTGCGGGTAATCATAGGACGAGGGAAGCGGCGACGGGTCTTTCCTTCCCCATTGGTAATAGAATCCGTAACAGTCCAGGACCAGTGTGTCGTTTTCAGACGCGGACCACGAAGCCTTGGTAGCCCCCAGGTTCATGTTCATGATACGCACATTGGATAAAACTAAAGACTGGTTAGTTTCCGGGTCATTAAAACTCAGGAAGGAATAGGTCACATCCTTTATCCCGTTGTTCACCCAGATATGCCATGACCACAAGATGTCTCCGGCTTCATTATACACGGCAATCACGGCATTTCCCTGATAAGGATTTGTCGTACTCCGACAGTTTTCATGCAGGGAGAAGCGTACATAGCCATGCACCAGTTCCACAAACGTCACCAGATAAGGCTGGTCCTGCCAGAGGATACGGGCAGAATGGGGAGTGAAATACAGCTCCTTGGGATACAAATCCGCCCCGGTGCCGGTAATCATTCCCTTCTCCCCTCTTCCCGGCACGGCTGCCTGGAAATAAAAGCCGTCATAAAAGGTATTGTCGTCTTTCTTCATCATATCCTGCGAGATGATGAAGCTGTTGGAATACTCAAAGTCCTTTATAGTCTCATTGTAAGGCGTCAGGTTACGGAACGACTCAAAGTCTTCGTTGCCCACCACGATGTCCAGACTTCCATCTGCCTTCATATCCACCACAATGTTATAGATTTCCCCGGCTTTCAGTATTTCAGTTTTCGTGCTGTCTTCTTCCATATACATTGCCGGAATCATAGCCTTGTAGACACCTGCATCGGTGTGCACCTCAAACTCCGCGTCCTTTCCCGGCTGCAACAGGATATAGCCCAGATAGGTTTTCTCCAGCGAAATGGTATTCTCCAGTTCTACCGGATAGTCAGGAGTCTCGGCAAATTCCGGATGCTCCGCATCGTTTTCCGCCATCGGCGTACGGACGATGGGCATGTTCGCAAGGTCTTCCCAGTCCAAGGCTTCCCCGAACAGGGGGTCTACCCCTTCCACGGGCAAGGTGGGCGTAGTGCCGGCAACCAACGGATTACTATTGTTTTCTCCCCGGTTTTGCTCGGTAGGCAACGCAATGGTCACGGTTTGCGGCTGGTTCAGGAAAGTCACATTATTGATTGTCTTCCATGACACCAGACTCAGGTCGCTCGACTCCACCTTCACATAAAGACGGACTGCCGTGAGGTAGTGCTTGAACGAGAAATAGTTGCAGTATTCGTATCCGTCCGTTTCGTCTACCAGGTTATTGAAGATATGCCCGTAGGGCTGTACATCCCTGTCCTGGTCATTATTTTTAAATCCATCCAGCTGATACCTTCCTTCCCTCAGGTCGGTCATCATCACGTCGGTCTGTCCGTCGAGCTTGTTTTTGAACTTCACGCAGTCGTAGGTCTTCCCGTCGGTATGTTTCACCCGGGTGTGTGAATCCATTTTAGTGAATGAAACCGTAGCATCCACTCTTCTCCCACCTGCACATCCTCCGTGCTCGGATACCAGCCCACCATGCGGCTGATGTAGCCCACGATGACAGAGTCCTGACTTCCCGTCTGTGTCAGTTTCTCTATCTGGTAGGTCAACCGCGGACTGAAAGACAGGGAGCGGAAGCCGATGTTTTCTGTCGCATCCGGTGAGGAAAACACGGTGGCATTGACAATGGAGGTCCGCGCATTGTTCCAGTCTATCGGGCCGGAAGTCGGCTGATAGTATTCCGGAGAAGTACAATATAGCACTTCCTCATCCAGCTTGATGAAGTTGGCCTCCAGCTGTGCCACGGTGGACTGCCCGATGATGCCTCTGGACAGCATCCCCACATCGTTACTGCCGGGATTGAGGGGAGCCACCGAACAGCTTGCATCAATCTCCTTCTTGTTCACCGCTTCCGCCGCGTTTCCGTTTCCGCTTCCGGCGTGTAAAAGTCCTGCTCTTTGCAAGCAAGCACGGACAATGTCAACAATATGTATGCAATGTGTTTCATAATTCCTGAGTTTATTCCATCTGACATCTTACGACCCTGCCGTCTACCATCCAGTTAGCATCCAATGAGCTTTCGCCATGATTCTGCCAAACCTTGTAGCCATCATAGTTGCTCCATGACCATGTTTTTGTCTTTTCCCATCTCATCTCACGGGTGTTCAATGTATTATTACCGGAAGAGAAAGGAGTGGCAGTCGACAATCTGTAATTGTCAGCAGAAGAGAAGTCCCCAGTTGAAGTAATGAATCTTGCATTGGGAAACCACACCCCTCCTGCCGAAATGGTACCCATGGCCTTCATGCCATCGGTGAAATAGATTCCATTCTCATTATAAGTATAGTTGTTACCCCCTATGTCATAGGCAGTCTCAGCATTTGACTGACAGATATTGGCACTCTCAAACACATCGTGCTGCATCACCCGGTAGCCCGGCGGACAAGGGTCGTACATGGTCTTGGCAAAAGAATCTCCTATGGTTCCTGCGCTTCCCACATATCCCCACAAGTCGTTGGCCTGACCTTTGTTGCCGGTGTAAGAGGTTTGCCAGTAGGTGTTGCCAGAATAATAGTATGACAGCGGTTGCTGCACAGACTGCGGAATCGTACCTTTAGCTGTCACGGTGTTTGCGTTCTGCTTTTCCCATGTCCCGTCATAGTCCTTCCTGAACCAGGGCTGCGTAGAAGTATTGGTAGTATATGTAGAGTAAGGCGGGAAGAACGGGTCTTTCCGTCCCCACTGGTAATACAGTCCCAGGCTGGCATTGAAATTTTTCCCTTCAAATGTAGTTCCTTCAGGCGCATAAGTGCTCCCAGGTTCCGGTCCATCACCGTATAGGCTCCCAGTGACACCACCTTCACCTCCGGCTGTATCCAGATGTGCCATGACCACAAGATGGTGCCGTTGGCATCGTATGCAGCCAGGCCTACATTGCCGTATGTCGTTTCATCCACCGTCACGTAGAAGGTGGCAAAACCATCCTCCAGCCTCCCGTTGTCCAGCATCACCACCGGACATTCCGCTTCCACTTTTTCGCTGGAAGGATTGCCAGCCGCAAAGCGCAGGTAGTCACTGTCTTGACTCAAATCGCCCTGCCACCACAGCACGTCCACCTTATCGATGCCGGATATGCCGGCTCCCATACCGGCATCAAAGGCACGATAGACAGAACTGTTTCCCTGCACCACGTGCAAGCCGGTCACTCCGTTGCCGCGCGTAGTGGCGCGGAATTTATAGAAACCGCTTTTCGACACCACGTAAGAGTTGGCCGTCTGCACCTCACTCAGGTCGCTCACCGTGGGGGCCGAGTTCTCGAACACGCACCTCACCGGATAAGCCGCCGAACGCTTCACGTGATACCGGACCGGGTCGGCCACCAGCACGGGAGTATCATTCGTTCCGCCATAACGGAAATGGTAGGCCAGCCCTTTGTGTTCCGCATCGGTCTGCCCGTACAACGAAGGGTCGTAAGGAGTGGCGGAATACAGGTAGGTATAGTCTCCGCCAACACCGTTTATCTCATCCGTCTGTTTCAGTTCGCCCTCTGCAATGCAGACCGCCCCCGGATAGTAGATATGAATCATGTTCGCAATGCTAAAGTCATAGCCGGCAAATCCGCTACTGCTATTTGTCAGTTTCTGACTTTTCATCCCGTCGGCCCGGTTTTCCCAAATGGCGTTACCCGGCACGCGGTAGCCGGCGGACAAGGGTCGTACAGCGTTTTCTTCACGTCGTCGCGCATGGAGATATAGCCCCAGAAGTAGTCGCTGTTCTGCTCGTCTGTAGTCCAGTGGTTGAGCCCGGGTCATAGAAGTAGGCAGTGGGGTCGGCATGTGCCTCTGCCACCGATACCCTTTGTCGTCTCACATTCTGAGGCCATACCGTCGACCAGTCACCCTGCTGCACCGTAGGCCGGAAAATCGGGTCTTTCCTTCCCCACTGGTAATAGAGTCCTGCCCAGGCCGAATGGCTTGCCTGGAAAGTCTTATAGTCATCAGTCACAGCACCTAAGTTTCTGTCCAGTGCCACATAACCGTTGGAGTATCCCTGGTTCTGCGGCTTGTCGGTCACCCAGATGTGCCAACTCCACACTATTTTTCCGGCTTTATCATACGCCGCAATCTTCACGTTTCCTCTGTGGATAAGGCGGTAGTCTCCGGAGTCGTCTTTATTTCCGGGCACATTGAACACCACTTTCCCGTCGGTCAGCTTGTCCGACAGCAATTCGATAATCTCCGTATTTACCCGCTCCTCGTTATTGGTGATGGGCTGCATCTTCCCGTTTGCATCCAGTTTCATCATGGCGTCACTGCGCAGGATTTTCACATGATCGATGTCGGTGAGCGAGATTTCCCTGTCCGGTAACTGAATGACAGTTCCGTCTCTTTTCGTCAAGGTATTCACTCCGTTTCCTTTTACGGTGGCATCAAAGCAGTAGCTCGGTTGGCCGACGACACGATGTAACAGTTGGCGGTGCCGTAGCGCGACAGGTCGGTCAGCAGGCCGAAGTCCTGGGTCACCTCATAATCGTTCTCAGAGTCGTACACCCAGTCCGTGGCCGACACTTCGGCATTGATGATTCCCTTTTCCGAGAATTTCAGGTAGATGTGATAAGTATGGCCGGGCTGGAAGTCTCTGACTACCGCCACCTTTACCCCCTTAGTCTGCTTAGTAGTTACCGCCTCGATATAAAGCACTCCTTCGGAAATACTACCTCCTCCGGCCGGCTTTCCGTGCAGCAGCGTACCTACCTCCTCCGCATTGCTCATCCCTACCGGAAGTGCCTGCTGTGCCCCGTCATTTAATATTTCATAAGATTGATAAGTAGGGGTTCCGCTTTCCGGCTGAGGGGTTGAAAAGCTATATTGCGGTTCCCAGTCTCCGGTAAAGGTAGCAGGAAGCTGTACCTTCAACTGCTGGTGCAGGTTGCTCAAAGTGACCTTCGTCAGCTCACCCCACGTCTCCTTACACTCATCGTCTACAGCATAGGCGTAAATCTTATACATGGACAGGGCATGATGGAAAGTCAGTGCCGGCATGCCGCTCTGGAAGTTTCCCCGTGCAAAGTCACTGACCATCACATCCGTCGTACCGTCCAGCTTATAGGTCATGGTGTGATTGGAATCTATCACTTTATCGTCCACCGTTTTTACCCAACTAGTATCATCCGATGCCGGATACCAGCCGGCAAAACCTACATCTCCTACCTTATCATTATAGAACTGCGGAATATCAAATGCAATCTCCCTTAACCAGGTTCCATCCGTGGCAGGTGTGCCCATTGTGGCACGCAGCTCCGTTCTACCATACACATTATCTCCCCGAGTTTCGTCCCAGCGTACCAGTGTGATTGGCAATGATTGGTTCACATCATAATCCATCACATTGGGGCTTACCCTCGACAGCACCGAGGAGGTGACCTCCGCTCCCAGCTGAATGCGCATGGCTTCGGCCATCAAGTCTTCATCCTGCCGCACACAGCCCGACAGGCCGTATCCCGTCACGGCCATCAGGAGCGCGTATATATACATCCGAATCTTCATATCCTTAATTTTTTGGCAACAATGTGGTTTCTATATAATCCACCGATTTCCACGGTGCGACCGTTCCTTCCAGCTGGATGCTGGTGTCTATCCCGATGAAATAGCGTATCTTGTGTCCCCGGTTCCACGACGTGGGCGTGTAATCCGAAAGCTGGAAATCTTCGCTATACTGGGACACTCTACCACCCTCATCTACCTCATACTCCAGCGACAGGGTGGCTCCGTCTATCAGCGTCTGGGGCACCACGAGGAAGCGCATCACACGGTATCGGGTGTCGAAGCGGTCGGACGAATCCGTATACTCATTCAGTGTGAAATCAGTCCGGCTGTAGTCAGTCTTCGAACTCTCATCCGTGTCTACAATCCATTGATTCTTCATCCCGTAAAGATTTTCCTCACCTGTGGGCACGGCATGATAAGATATACTGAAACCGGCCTTGGTCATGACATTGTGAAAAGTGACATTCTGGATGGTTACCTCTCCCACCTTCTCGCTTTGCGCCATATAAAGTTCCACGCAGGCCGTCACGCGCTCCAGGTCCAGCCTCACCAGCCCTTTGCTGGAGCCGTTGGCACTGACGCGGTAGGAAAGCAGGTAGTCTGCCCATACATCCTCACTGGTGGAATAAGTCTTGGGCTGCTGGATGGTCAGCTTCTTTCCGTTCTCACTGATGTCCGACACTCCTCCCTGCGTATCCGTGCCCTGTTGTATAGGAGATGCGATATAGGCATAGAAGGTATAGTCCTGCCCGGCTTGCCATTCTTGACCAGACCGCCATACACCGTTGTCGGTATAGCTTACCGGAGTGGAATTGAAACTGCCTGCCCCCTCGCTTGTCACATACAAAGGAAGTTGTTTCCTCAGCAAATCGTCCGTATTTTCTATTAAAGCCCGGGAGGAGGCAGACACCGCCTGCTGCGTTTTCACGTAGAAAGCAATCTTGTCTCCCCCGGCCGGAGCCACTTCTTCTCTGCCGCACGACATGAAAGCCAGTGCGGCCACCCAAAGCCATCCTATATATCCTTTTTCCTCTCATTCTGCTATGATTACATCGTCTGTTTTCCATGGAACCACTTCTACGGACAGCGAAATACGGTTGTCCTGGATGTAGAAGTTGTACGTATATTTTTGTCCGGCACGCCAGTTGTTCGTGCTTCCGTCTATCAGTTTAATTTCTTTGTCCACCTCCGTGGTCCCGTACGTGTAGGAAATCTTACCCGTCAGTCCTCCGAATACTTCCTGCGTATGCGGCCACAGCAGCACATAGCCTTCCCCTCCGTCATTGGAGAAGAGTTTGTAGGGCGTGTTGTATTCAAGCTCTTTCTCTTCGTCTGGGACGTTTTCAGTAAGACCATAAGAAGTATCGCTGCTCAGCGTCACTACCGGCTTGCCTTTCGTGATGACGGCTTTACCCTCGCGCAGTCCGTTCAGAGTGAAAACGTTCAGTGTGACTGTGGAAGCAGGCATCAGGTTCACCACATTGAACTGCACGGCGCAGAGCAGGTGGTTCAGGCTGAATTCGACGGGGGCATGCGGATTGGCCACGGTCTCCATGTTCCGGCTGTGCCAGGCATAGAGGAAGTCGAACTGGCTGGTGGTGGTGATTTTCCATTGTGATATACTCAGTGCGTCGTCTGGTTGTGAGTATGTCACGGTGGGGTAACCCGTAGTGCTAGTGGTGCCGTCCAGTGTGATTCCGTCTTGGTGGCTCAGGTAGGCGGTGAAGGCGTGTTCGCCTGTTTCTGTCCAGTATTTCAGGGGGGGAATAAGTCCAGTTGCCGCTTCCGTCGCAGGTCACCTGGGTGGCATCCATATAGAGAACCGACTGTTCGGAAGTGGTATAGAGGTCGTACACGGTGAGCTGGTTTCCGCTTGTGTTAATGTTGTCCGTGTCCAGCAGGTTGGCGCTCCTCGATACGGCAGCGGGTCCGAACGACATAGGTATGCCTTCCGAAGTTTCCGGTGCTTCGGGGCCGGACTTTCCGCACGATACGGCCAGTATTCCTACCCACAATGAGATGATGCAGATTGAGATGTGCTTCATGCCGCTGTCTGTTTGAATGGGGTGAATCCCTTCCCGGCAAAGAAGAGCTTTGCGGAAGGGAGATGTTTGTTTGTGATATGGAGGAGGGTTAATTTCCTTGTTGTGTTGACGGAGCAGTTACGTTCAAATCGCTTGCTGTACTTGTTATATCCCAATTGGTAACATCTTTCACATCAAAGATGATGTACGGATTCGGACCCAAGATGTCTGTTCCGATGAATACGGTGTAGGTATAATAGTGGTTCGCCTCCCATTTTGTCTTAATTTCCACACTGGCAGTAGCATTTTCTTTCACCTTTGTGCCATTCGATACCGCATCATACACATCGCATGTGATTTCCAAGGTCTTTGTAACATCACCCGTAGTAGTACCCTGCGGAACCACCAGCCAGTCGGCTACATTTGAGCTTTCAGCTACTGTAGAAGAAGTGTTGTCATAAGTGGTAGTGGCCACAGCGGACGTTCCATCTCCTTCCGTAAAGTTTGCTTTATTGGTAGTAGTCGGTTCAATCAAATTACCCCACGCATCATTCGAATAAGTATTCTTTGTAGGCACATCTTTCAGCTCAATCTTCTTGATTTCGATTCTTACCGGTGACTGCCAAGGATTATCTCCCGTAGTTCTTGCCTTAAAGATGAAATCAATCTTGGATACGATGTGGTTAAAAGTAAATTCCACGGGGTTAGTGCCAGACGTAACAGTCTCTTTGACCTCCGCTGTCATATAGTCTATCTGAGCAGTAGTGGTGTTATCAATCGTGATTTCTCCAAGAGAATATTTCTGATTGGTATAGTCATATGTATAACTTGCACCATACGGTGCCACCGCAGCAAAGTGATAAGTCTGGTTAGCGACCCAAGGTTTTGGCGTACCATACGACCAAGACTGGTCAGTACTCTGATAGGTTACTTCTGTATTCTTAAACACTTCGGTTTGCGCATTGTTATATGCTCCCCATACGCTAAAATTGTTATGAGGGAAATCTGTAGGCCTAGTTCTCGAAACCTTATTCGCAAATGCATCAAAGCCGATATAGTTCGTTTCGGCCTGATCCACCACTTCCTCTACCGAGCAGGCGGTCATTGCTCCCATGGCCAGTGCCATCATTCCAAATAATACATTCTTTTTCATAACTCTACTATTTTAGATTAATATATTTCTCTTTCCTTGTCTGCCTAGATGGGCAGGTCTATCTGCTCGTTGTCGCCCCAGTCGTTCACATCCACCTCGAAGCCGCTGTCATTGTTCCCCTCCCCTTCGTCGGGCGTCACTTCGATGTCTTTCACTATCAGCACTCCGCCACGGGGCTGCTGCAGAACCTGGTCGGTCACATCGGTTTCTATGGTCTTCACCTTCCCGCTACGCAAGGCCAGCTCCAGCGTCAGGATATTACGTGTCTCTTCCCCGGCACGCGGACGGTCTTGTCGGGATACCCCTACACGGGAATCTATCTCATCCGACGAGTAGAAATGTCCGTGAGGGTATTCGTCCGTGGGTACGGGGTCGAAGTTGCACAACCCGAACGAACGTACCACCGCTTCCACCCCGTAGTCGCTTACCTCGGCCTCGTCGTAGAGCACCGTCACCACATCGTCCAGCGTGCGGCGTGTGCTCAGGTTCACCGTACCTGCCATGCCCGACAAGGCTCCCCGGGCCTCGACCACGTATTCCTTTCCTGCCGTAAACTCGTAGCGCACAATGTAGCTCAGCACCACCGGATACATGGGCACATCCACCACGATGCGTATCACATCGCCCGTCACGGCATCATACTGTTTCTCGTCAATCAGGAAATCATCGTCGTAGCTGGAGAAAAGATAGTCCGGCGAATTGACGGTCACCTCCTGCGGATTGTTCTCGGAATACGGGCTGCGGGTTCTCGAACGCGTGGTGGCCGTGATGGCCGACGAAAGGTCGGCATCCTCAAAGATGATGTACTCCGTGTCATTATTATAGAGCAGGGTGCTGTAATGCCCCGGCTGCAGTTCTACGGCTCCTCCCCCCGAAGGCAGGTTGTACACCTGGCGGTAGCGGGCGTCGTCGGACGACTGTGCCACCAGGCGCACCCCTTCCGGCTCGTCGGGAATAATCTTGCTCCAGTCCACTTTCCAGTCCGGATGCCACTGTGTCTCCCAATCAATGTAATATTCGATGTTCCACTTCAGGTACCAGTTTATTTCGAGCATAAGGTTGGCGTTATGATTATGGTCCATACACAAGTCCTTATGCTGGCAGGCACTCAATCCACATGCCGCCAGAAAGCCCCCTAATATGATACGTTTCATTTTCATCTCGCTGTTCCTTATTACCATTTTTTACCACCAATGTGCCACACCAAGGTGATTTCCGCCTTCGTGGGGCCAATCCAGTTTCTGCGCTTGGTGCGCTGCCACACATAATGCTCGTCAATGGGCTGGTATTCCTTGAAATCGCCCCGGAAATAACCCAGTCCGATACTGAATCCAGATTCAGACGGCGCGCTATAGGCATGGCATATCCGTAAGCCACTCCCCCGCCGAAGCTCCAGTCGTCCACCATCTGTCCTTTCTTTCCTAACTCAAAGTCGAACGTGCCGGCCTGGAGGTACACGCCCAGATGGTGCCCGGTGTACTTGTCACCGTAGCCGTTCTTGCCCAGCCACCACCGGCCCTCCACATCGCCGCCGTACACGCGCCAGTAAAAACTCTTGCGGTCGCTCTTCCACCAGGCGTACATCCAGTTGGCTGCCACCGACCACCGGTCGTGGAAGAAAAACTCCAGCCCGATGTTGGGCGTCATGGCTGCGTCATACAGCAAGTTGGTCCGCACCGCAAAATGGGGAAAGACAAACCCGCGTTTCTTCCCCTCTTCCGGCTGGGAATATGCCGACAAGCGGGCAGGCATATCAGGAGGCAGCACCAGCAAGCGTGGCTCTGCCTGGGAAAAACAAAATTCTTTTCTGGAATAATTAAACATGACCTGAGCCGATCGGAGCTTGGGAATGTGCTTCTTTAAGATGTACCGATACAATGTGCGGTTCTGCTTCAGCTTCCGTTCTTTCTCCCCCTGCGACTGGCTACCGTTGATGATGTCCAGCAACTCATGACGGGAAGGAATGTCTGTATCCTGCTCGGCTATTTCTTTCAACGCCACCCAGTTCTCCCCCACAGGCACCTGCACAATCATACGATTCTTGAAGTCGGGAAAAATACGAAGCAAATATTCGTGCAGACTCTTTCCTCTTTCTACCGAAAGACGATAATTGTAAAGGCTGTCTCCATCGGGTGAGGCAGACGAAAGAATGCAAAGCGAATCAATCTTCACGTCTTCTATAGACAACAAGTTCCTGAAACCGTTTTCCAGCGCTTTCAGGCGCAAACGGTTGTCAGCAAACAGCGAATCGACCCGGGAATTGCTAATCTTATATAATATGGTATATTCTTGGGAATATTTCTTCTCGACGAGACCTTGTCCCCACAACACGGACACATAAAAAGCATGACAAGAGCATCACTGCCCAGCGATATCTTTCACAGGTCCATATAGTGCCAATTACTTTCATATATCCGCCCACAAAAAGTAATTTGTATTATCAAAAAAATCATAGAAAATTTCCGTGTTGCAAAGATATTAAAAAAGCATTTACCCCCCCCCGCTTCACGCTTATTAACACACAAAGAAGGTATTTTAACCAACAAACTAAGCTGAAAAGAGAGAAATAAGTCTAAAAGGAGAAAAAACAGATTGGGGCCCCATCTCAAAACACAGACAACAAAAGGGTGTCAGTTACCCAACAAAAAAAGGCCGTTGACAAGCAACGACCTTTCCTCTAATAAAAGGGTTATTTCTAAAACTCGCTCGTGAAATGGAACTTGATGTGCTTAAAATCCATCTGTGCCATCTGAAGCACATAACCGCTATCGGCCAGGAACACATCGCGTCCGTCACGGTCTTTCGCCATATACTGATACTTACGTTTCTTGAAAGCTTCCAGTTCAGCCGGATCATCACTTTCAATCCAGCAGGCTTTATACAGACTCAACGGTTCCCAGCGGCACTTCGCATTGTATTCATTTTCCAGACGATACTGAATAACCTCAAACTGCAACTGGCCCACCGTACCGATAATCTTGCGCCCATTGAACTGGTTGACAAACAGCTGTGCCACCCCTTCGTCCATCAGCTGGTCGATGCCCTTGTTCAGCTGCTTGGTCTTCATCGGGTCGGCATTCTCGATGTACTTGAACATTTCCGGAGAGAAGCTGGGCAATCCCTTGAAATGTAGGATTTCACCTTCGGTCAGCGTATCGCCAATCTTGAACGTACCGTTGTCCGGCAGACCGATAATATCGCCTGCCCAGGCCTCATCCACCGTAGTCTTGCGCTGGGCCATGAACTGCGTGGGTGAAGAAAAGCGCATGGTCTTGTTATGACGTACATGCAGGTACGGCGTGTTACGAGTAAACTTACCGGAACATACCTTGCAGAAGGCTACACACGAACGGTGGTTCGGGTCGATATTGGCCGTAATCTTGAATACGAAGCCGGTAAACTTAGGTTCCTCAGGCTGCACCTCGCGTTCTTCTGCCTGTACCGGACGCGGACTTGGCGCAATTTCCACAAAACAGTCGAGCAATTCCTGCACACCGAAGTTGTTCAAAGCCGAACCAAAGAACACCGGAGCCAGTTCTCCTTTCAGGTAATCGTCTACGTTGAATTCCGGATATACCCCGTCAATCAGTTCCAGCTCACTGCGCAACTTTTCCGCCAGCGGTGTACCGATATGGTTGTCCAAATCCTCTGTATGGATGTCTACTTCCACCTTCTCCGTCACCACCTGCTTGGAAGGCTGGAAAAGGTTCAGTTTCTGCTCGTAAATGTTGTACACACCCTTGAAACGCGGACCACTCTCAATCGGCCACGTCAGCGGGCGCACGTTGATAACCAGTTCTTCCTCCAGTTCATCCAGCAAATCGAACGGGTCTTTAGCCTCACGGTCCATCTTGTTGACGAAGATAATCACCGGCGTGTTACGCATACGGCAGACTTCCATCAGCTTACGGGTCTGTGTTTCCACACCTTTCGCTCCGTCCACCACGATGATTACACTGTCCACTGCCGTCAAGGTACGATACGTATCTTCGGCAAAATCCTGGTGCCCCGGTGTATCGAGGATATTAATCTTATAGTCATGATAGTCAAACTCCATCACGGAGGTAGTGACCGAAATACCACGCTGCTTTTCGATGTCCATCCAGTCGGACGTGGCGGTTTTCTTTATCTTGTTTGATTTCACGGCTCCGGCCACCTGAATCTGTCCACCGAAAAGCAACAGCTTTTCTGTCAACGAGGTTTTACCGGCATCCGGATGCGCGATAATCGCAAATGTTCGTCTTCTTGCTATTTCCTGATTTGCCATATTTATTGTTTTAATTTTTCAATACATTCTGCCAGACTGTCCATCCAGTAAGGCACTTCCACGCCGTAGGTTTTCTTCAGCTTGGTCTTGTCGAGCACAGAATAGTGCGGACGACAGGCTTTCGTAGGATAGTCCTCTGTGTGAAGCGGAGACACATGGCAAGTGGTGATACCTGCCAAGCGATGGATAGCCTTGGTAAAATCATACCAGGAGCAGACTCCCTCGTTGCTGAAATGATAAATACCCGGCACGATACCCTTCTCCAGAGCCACAAAAATGGCCTGAGCCAAATCGCGTGCATAGGTCGGCGTACCAATCTGGTCGAAGATAACTCCCAAAGTCTCTTTCTCCTGCCCCAAGCGAATCATGGTCTTTACGAAATTGTTGCCAAACGTAGAATACAGCCATGCCGTACGAATCACCATCGTATGAGGACACTGTTTCAGCGCTTCCTGCTCACCAGCCAGCTTGGTAGAGCCATATACGGAATTCGGACACGGCGTATCTTCCTCCTTATAAGGAATATGTGCTGTGCCGTCGAACACATAATCCGTAGACACCTGCACCAGCCAGCCGTTACGGCTCTGTGCTGCCTTGGCCAGATAGCCCGGAGCCACATGATTCAGTTTGTCACAGAGTTCCACGTTGTCCTCTGCCTTGTCGACTGCCGTATAAGCCGCACAGTTCACAATCACATCAACCTGATGAGTCGAAACGAAATCCATTACTGCCTGCTCGTCGCAGATGTCCAGTTCTGCCACGTCAGTAAAGAAATACTCAAAAATTCTTGTGTTCTTCTGCCAGCAGACGCATTTCATTACCCAACTGTCCGTTGGCTCCCGTCACTAATATCTTTTTCATTTTCTGTGATGTTTTAATCCAGTTCCAAATCGCCTTCCTTATCTTTAATATAATATCCAGCCAGCATCGCCAGCAAATCACTGATGGCCTTCACCGCCTTCATGGTTTCTTCGCTGATTTCCTTCTTCTGCAATTTCAGCATCAGTACCCCATACATGGCATCAAAGCAAGTCTCCAGTTCAGGCACGTCCTTATCGCCACCCTTGGCACGCAGTTCCACAATAAAAGGAAGCACCTTGTAATACGCCGCACTGTAATACGGGAATTTAGGTGAACGCAACAAACGCAGGTGCAGGTCGGTCAGCCAGACGATGATGTTCTTGTTAATCTGCACGTGTCCCTTTTCCAGCACCCCTTCCTGCTGCATCATGTTAATCAAGTCTTCATACCAGCAGGCCAGTTCCTTCTTCTGCTCGTCGGTAGCCGGATAAGGCTCAATGATATTCTTACGGATGCGTTCCATGTCGCAGCCGTTGGCACGAATCAAGTCCTCCACCTGCCACATATACAGCAGGTATTCGGCGATATTCTTTTTTTTAAGTTGTTGAGAAATATACATATCCTATCAAGAAAAAGATTTGCCGGCAATGGCCAGGACGATTCCCACCACCGCCGCTATCATGACCACGACACCGATGATGCGATTGAGCACCCAGATGCCGCGCAAATTAAATCGTGAACGTACTTTATTGACAAAATAAGTAATGCTGAACCACCAGCCCAATGCGCCCAGGATAATGGCCAGATAGCCCACTAACTGAAATCCGATGGGACTGCCCGGCATGACAAACGAAAAACGGGCAAACAGACCGATGAACAAGAAAATAATCAAGGGATTGGATAGGGTGACAAAAAATGCCGTTACGAAATTGTGCAGATAGGTTCCGCGTGTGCCCGAAGACGGGCGAAGCGACTTCACCGGATTACTGCGGAAGGTATAGATACCAAAAGCCAGCAGCATGATGCTGCCCACCATCTGAAGAAATATATGATGCTTCAGGATGAGTTCGTCCATGAAACTCATTCCGTATCCCGTAATCAACGCATAGCAAATATCACTTAATGCCGCCCCGACTCCCGTCACGAAACCAAACCAGCGCCCTTTGTTCAACGTACGCTGAATACAGAGCACACCGACCGGTCCCAAAGGAGCAGACACGACAATGCCGATAATCAATCCCTTCAGCAACAAATCAAGTATAGTAACCTGTTCAATCCAATTCATACTGCAAAGATGCTACTTTTTTACGAAAGTACCTACATTTTTATACGATTATCATCATTCTGCCCGTCGGGAACAGCCCTTTCGCGCAATTTTTCGCTTTTCCCCGTCCCATAAAAACCTTTACCCGAAGCATTTTCTTCAAAACGCCTAAGCAAATTCTCTGTTTCACACTGTGGGATACAAAAACCACAGTGTGGGATATATATTTCACAGTGTGGGATACAAATCCCACACTGTGAAACAGAGAATACACAAGGAGAACAAGAAGAATTACACGAGGCATTTCGCCTTATTAAAAAGGGAATGATTGACTTTACTTGGCCGACAAGTTTACGAGTACCGCCAGCACGCCCAGCCCTACCGCCACAATGGTAGAAATCAGTCCTGGCATCATGAAAGAATGGTTCAGCACGTATTTTCCGATACGGGTGGTACCCGTGGTATCAAAATTGATGGCTGCCACCACCGTGGGATAATTCGGGATGAAAAAATACCCGTTGACCGCCGGAAAGAGGGCAATCAGCATATAGGGCGAAATGCCCAGCGCCATACCCAAAGGAAGCAAGGCACGGATGGTTGCTGCCTGACTGAACAGCAGGATGGACATGACAAAAAGCGCAATACCGAAAAGCCACGGCATATCGGTCACCAGACCGAATATATTTTCCTTGATGACGGCAATATTGCCCGAAATAAAGGTATCGCCCATCCACGCAATACCGAAAATAGCCACAACTGCCTGCATACCCGCATTGAAGACCGAACTTTTGGCGGCCTTCATCCCACTGGTACCGGTCAGCAGCAGAATCAGTGCAGCTACCGACAGCATGAGCACTTCAATGATATGGGCCATCTGCATCACCACTACCCCCTCAGAGGTTTGGAACGACGGACGAAGACTATCTATGGAACCAAACAGCACGATGCCCACCGTGGCTCCTAAAAACAGCAGTACGGAGGTCAGCGCCTTGCCAGGATTGGCTACCTCAGCCGTACAATAATTGGCACCCGACAGTTCACCCGACTTCAAGCGTGCCTGATATACAGGGTCATCCTTCAGTTCCTTACCTACCCGCATGGAATAAATCGCACCGACCAGCACGCCTACCAAGGTGCAGGGAATGGAAATCTTCAAAATATCAAACAAGGTAATGTCATATCCGGCCAGCATACTCAACAGGGCTACCGTAGCTGCAGAAATAGGACTGGCAGTAATAGCCTGCTGGGAAGCAATGACAGCAATCCCCATCGGACGTTCCGGACGGATACCCGTTTCACGAGCCACTTCGGCAATGACCGGAAGTACGGAATAGGCCACATGCCCCGTTCCGGCAAAGAAGGTAAAGAGGTAAGTCACCAGCGGACTCAACAGCGTGATACGCTGAGGATGGCGACGCAAGATTTTCTCTGCCCATTTCACCATCAAATCCAATCCTCCGGCAGCCTGCATGCAACCGGCAGCTGCAATCACTGCCACAATCATCAGCATCACATCAATAGGGGGAGTGGTGGGTTCAAGACCAAAGATAAAGGTAAGTACGGCCAGCCCCAAGCCTCCAAAGACTCCCAGACCGATGCCGCCTACACGCGCTCCGACAATAATTGCCAGTAACACAAACAGTAATTGTAACCACATAAACAGAAAGAGTTTTTTGATTTAAGGTGCAAAGATAGGCATATTCTGTGATAACTTTTATTTTTCTTCGTAATTCCGAGGATTTTCTCTACCTTTGTACCACTTTTAAAGCGCAATTGAATATTCATTATAACATACAAGTGCTATGATTCTATTTTCAGAACACCCACAAACAGTGTGATTGCCACGGAATGCAATCAGGAACTGAATGCTGAAGACGTCAAGAAACTATGCTGGCTGTACAGCGATGCCACTGTGGAAAACGAAGACAACCTGAAAGGATGGTTCATCGGCCCACGCCGTGAAATGATTACTCCATGGAGTACAAATGCGGTTGAAATCACCCAGAACATGGGTCTCAACGGTATCCGTCGTATCGAGGAATACTTCCCAGTGAAAGATGAAAACGCTGACCACGACCCGATGCTGCAACGTATGTATCACGGACTGGATCAGGAAATTTTCACGGTAGACATCAAACCGCAGCCTATCATATACATCGAAAACCTGGAAGAATACAACGAAAAGGAAGGTCTGGCGCTGTCACGCGAAGAAATGGACTACTTGATGAAAGTAGAAAAAGACCTGGGCCGCAAACTGACTGACTCGGAAGTATTCGGTTTCGCACAGATTAACTCTGAACACTGCCGCCACAAAATCTTTGGTGGTACGTTCATCATCGACGGACAGGAAATGGAGTCTTCTCTGTTCCAGATGATCAAGAAAACTACACAGGAAAATCCTAACAAGATTATCTCGGCTTACAAAGACAACGTAGCCTTTGCCGAAGGTCCGGTGGTAGAACAATTCGCTCCGGCCGATCACTCTACTTCTGATTACTTCATTATTAAAGATATCAAGACCGTCATCTCACTGAAAGCGGAAACACACAACTTCCCGACTACTGTAGAACCGTTCAACGGTGCGTCTACCGGTACAGGTGGTGAAATCCGCGACCGTATGGGTGGTGGTAAAGGTTCATGGCCGATTGCCGGAACTGCCGTATACATGACTTCTTATCCGCGTACAGACGAAGGACGCGACTGGGAAAATATTCTGCCGGTTCGCAAATGGTTGTACCAGACTCCGGAACAGATCCTGATCAAGGCATCAAATGGTGCTTCTGACTTTGGTAACAAGTTCGGACAGCCGCTGATTTGTGGTTCTGTTCTGACTTTCGAACACGAAGAAAACAACGAAAAATATGCTTACGACAAGGTTATCATGCTGGCAGGTGGTGTGGGTTACGGCACACAGCGCGACTGTCTGAAGGGTAGCCCCGAAGCAGGAAACAAGGTCGTAGTCATGGGTGGTGACAACTACCGCATCGGTCTGGGTGGTGGTTCCGTTTCTTCTGTAGAAACAGGACGTTACTCTTCAGGCATCGAGCTGAATGCTATCCAGCGTGCCAATGCAGAAATGCAGAAACGTGCTTACAACGTGGTACGTGCATTGTGCGAAGAAGACGAAAACCCGATTGTATCTATCCACGACCACGGTTCTGCCGGACACGTAAACTGTTTGTCTGAGCTGGTGGAAGACTGCGGTGGTCTGATTCACATGGACAAGCTGCCTATCGGCGACGAAACACTTTCCGCCAAGGAAATCATCGCCAACGAATCACAGGAACGTATGGGCTTGCTGATTGACGAAAAAGCCATCGAACATGTACACAAGATTGCAGAACGCGAACGTGCACCGATGTACGTGGTAGGTGAAACTACCGGCGACCATCGCTTTGCCTTTGAACAGGCTGACGGTGTCCGTCCGTTCGACCTGGCCGTAGACCAGATGTTCGGTTCTTCTCCGAAAACTTATATGGTGGACAAGACTGTAGAACGTCACTATGAAAACGTTTCTTACGATGTCACCAAACTGAATGAATATTTGCGCCGCGTGCTGCAATTGGAAGCCGTAGCCTGCAAGGACTGGCTGACCAACAAGGTAGACCGCTCCGTGACAGGTAAGATTGCCCGTCAGCAGTGTCAGGGTGAATTGCAGTTGCCGTTGAGCGACTGTGGCGTGGTAGCCCTCGACTACCGTGGTGAAAAAGGTATCGCTACTGCACTGGGACATGCTCCGCAGGCTGCCTTGGCTAATCCGGAAGCAGGTTCCGTACTGGCTGTATCCGAAGCATTGACTAACTTGGTATGGGCTCCGCTGGCCGACGGCATGGACAGCATTTCTTTGTCAGCCAACTGGATGTGGCCTTGCCGTTCACAAGAAGGAGAAGATGCCCGTCTGTACAAGGCTGTGAAAGCATTGTCTGATTTCTGCTGCGAACTGCAAATCAACGTACCGACCGGTAAGGACTCTTTGTCTATGACACAGAAATATCCGAACGGAGAAAAAATCATCAGCCCGGGAACCGTTATCGTTTCTGCCGGTGGTGAAGTATCCGACGTGAAGAAAGTGGTTTCTCCGGTCATGGTCAACAAACCAAAATCAACCTTCTATCATATCGACTTCAGCTTCGACCAGCTCCGTCTGGGCGGTTCTGCTTTCGCACAGTCACTCAACAAGGTGGGCGATGACGTGCCGACTGTACAGAATCCGGAATACTTCCGCGATGCCTTCATGGCTATCCAGGAACTGGTCAACAAGGGCTTGATTCTGGCTGGACATGATATTTCTGCCGGTGGTCTGATTACGACCCTGCTGGAAATGTGCTTTGCCAACGTGGATGGCGGTATGGAAATCAACCTCGACAAAATCAAGTGCGACGACATCGTGAAGATTCTGTTTGCTGAAAACCCGGGTGTAGTGATTCAGGTAGCCGACAAGCACAAATCGGAAGTCAAGAAGATTCTGGAAGATGCCGGTGTAGGTTACGTGAAGATTGGTGTACCGACCGAAGAACGTCACATCCTGGCTACCTTCCACGATGCGACTTACCAGTTCGGTATTGATTACTTGCGCGATGTATGGTATTCTACTTCTTACCTGCTCGACCGCAAGCAGAGCATGAACGGCTGTGCCAAGAAACGTTTCGAAAACTACAAGCAGCAGCCGCTGGAATTCGTATTCGACAAGTCATTCACCGGCAAACTGTCACAGTTTGGCCTCAACCCGGACCGTCGTACACCGAGCGGCATCAAGGCAGCCATCATCCGTGAAAAGGGAACCAACGGTGAACGTGAAATGGCTTACATGCTGTACTTGGCCGGCTTCGACGTGAAAGACGTGACCATGACCGACCTGGTCAGCGGACGTGAGACACTGGAAGACATCAACATGGTAGTTTACTGCGGTGGATTCTCCAACTCCGACGTATTGGGTTCTGCCAAAGGATGGGCCGGAAGCTTCCTGTTCAACCCGAAAGCCAAAGCAGCCCTCGACAACTTCTATGCCCGCGAAGATACTCTTTCACTGGGTGTCTGCAACGGTTGCCAGCTGATGATGGAACTGGGATTGATTACTCCGGAAGACGAGAAGAAGGGCAAGATGCTGCATAACGATTCTCACAAGTTTGAATCTGCCTTCTTAGGTGTAACTGTACCGATGAACCGCAGCGTGATGTTCGGCTCACTGAGCGGCTCCAAACTGGGTATCTGGGTAGCCCACGGAGAAGGTAAGTTCTCATTGCCTTATCCGGAAGACCACTACAACGTAGTGCTGAAGTATTCATACGATGAATATCCAGGCAACCCGAACGGTTCAGACTACAGCGTAGCCGGTATCGCCAGCCAGGACGGCCGTCATCTGGCCATGATGCCTCACCTGGAACGTGCTTGCTTCCCATGGGAAAACGCATACTATCCGCTTGACCGCAAAGAAGAAGACCAGATCACTCCGTGGATGGAAGCCTTCGTTAATGCCCGCAAGTGGGTGGAAGCCAACCGTAAAAAATAATCCGGTACGACCGGAACACGATACAAAGTGGAGGTGCACCTCAAGCGCACCTCCACTTTTTTATCTTTTCTTCCGCACAATGTCCGGGATTTTCTTCCCGACATCTGAATAGATTCCTTTATTCATTCCATAAAAAACGGTACACAAATCTGACTGTTCAGATTTATGCACCGCCTGTATTCGGAGTCCCTTTACACGGGTTTTCGTATCATATTCCCGCTTCGTTCAACTCTTATTGGAAAAGTTCCTTCAATTTCTCAGCCAAAGCCTCACCTCGCAAATTTTCACCTACCATCACACCGTCTGCATTAATCAGATACATAGTCGGTACAAATTTCACCTTATAGAGTGCAGCGACTCCTGTCTCATCCAAAAAGTTCGGCCAGGGAAGCCCCTCTTCTTTCAAAGCTTTCTCCCAGTCAGCCTTCTTTTGATCGATAGAGATACTTACAATCTCAAAACCTTTTTCGCTATATTGTGCATACAGCTTCTTCAGGTTCGGAATCTCTTTCCGACACGGGTTGCACCAGGAAGCCCAAAATCAATCAATACATATTTTTTTCCTTGTCGCAATGTGGAAAGGGCTACTTCCTTTCCTGATTTATCTTTAACCTTGAAATCGGGCACTACCGTACCTTCTTTACCTGCCGGATAAAGCTCTTCTTTTACCTTCTGCCCGTAGTACGACTCCTTGGCAGCAGAAGACAATGCTTCATACCAAGGTTTCATATCCTCACTCAAATAGCTGGTAAATGAAATCATCATCAATGGCCCCCAGAATGAATCCTTGTTCGCCATGACTACCTGATGATACAGTGAATCTACCGTAGTAAAAAACACCTTATCGGCAGCTGCCCTGGCTTTACCATCCTCACTCTGCCGAAGTTCCTTAATTTTCGCCTGATCCTTTAATTTATAAGCAGCCATCATCAAGCTGTCAAAAGCAGCAAATTTACGGGCATTAAAGGCATATAACGAATCCAGATATGTCCGCGCAGACAACAACGAATCGTAACGCGCACTCAGCGGAGAACCCTTTACCGACAAAGAAGACAGATTATAGGAAACTCCCCCGTCAGATTCCTTCTTGGCCACCAGCTTTCCCGTAACCTCCATCTGGGCATTTTCCAACATAAGATTACGCGAACCATACGCATCTTTCACCAATAAATGAAAAGCTCTTGGCTCTTCCATTTTTCCTGTAAACACAAACTGCCCGTTGACTACCGTCGTATCGGCAAAAGGCAGTTCACTGTCATGGCTTACCGGTACCAACTGCACATGCGTGCCGTCGGGCAAGCCTTCAATATTACCTTTCAACACATAGCCATCTACTTTCGGTTGACTGCCGCATGACAGCATCATCAAACCTAAAATGGCTAAACCAGAGATTTTCTTCATTTTCATAATAATGTTTATTTAGATACATTTTGTTCTATCGACCCGTTTCCAGGATTATTAAGAGCTCCAGCCGGGAAAGGCATGGTCCATAAATGAGACGTCGGACTCAAACTATATTCCTTTCCCTCATAAGTTTTGATTAAAGTACTGGCATACGTACCTTCCAGATTAAAACGACGGGCGTCTGCAAAAGGAACAATAGAGAATATCAACTCATTATCTTTAGTACGACGAATCAGAGAAAGAGCCTCCTCCAGTGTAGCAGCTGTAGCCGGCTGATACTTATCAGGACGAATACGGGTTACCCGCACGGAATTCAGAGTATTCATAGATTCAGTATAATCATTGTTCTGAGCTAACCGGGCCTGGCATTCCGCTTTAATAAGATACGCTTCACAAGTTGTCAAACCACCATGGTTGAAGAAGCCAGACTCCAAAGCCTTATAATACGTATCATTATTGTCTACCTTCAATTTCCAGCGTGAAAGGAAACGGGCATCCCCCTCTTCAAAACGTTCAGCTCTTTCTACCGGTATGTTGTATTCATAACTATCAAAGTTTGACTGTACTCCATAACGCAAGTAATAATTTTCCACGTAATCATATTGCATAGGGGTAACAATCTTGTCATAATTATCCGGATCGTCAATTGCCGCCTGATGCTCCTCATAAAATGCATTCCAGTCAAAAAGCAGATTATTCTGTTCCAATGCCAGGTTCGCATAGCGCAAAGCCTCGTCATAATTCTGCATCTGCAAGTACACACGAGCCAACAAAGCATAAGCAGCTCCCAAATTCGGATGAATAGCCGTCATGGATTGTGTAGGAATTCCCATCTCAATGGCTTCTTTCGTATCCTGTATGATAAAATCATACATATCCTGAATAGAAACCTGCGTATAAGGAGCATCAATATCCGCACTGGTAATAAGGGGTACACTACGTTTCTCTGCTGCCGTAGCCTTGTCATACGTATCGGCATAATAATTAACCAGCACATCGTAACAAAGTGCACGTATCACCTTGGCATACGCCATCACCTCGTTCCGTTCGGCATCTGTTGCTTCCGTAGCAGTCGGCACATTCTCTACAATCAGATTGCAACTGGAGATGGCACCATAAAGCACATAGTAAGTTCCTTCATCGGAATTATTCAGCACAATGCGGTCGGCCGATTCGTCCCACATATAATTGGCACGGCTCAAGCTTGGCGTATTCACCTGCGAATTGGTCAGATAGATATCATTCAACAAATACAACGCATTAGTCGCAGGAGTCCGGCCGATGGTATACTGGTCACGCAGCAAGGCTTCAAAATCTTCCAGGGTGGTAGGAATCTTGTTCCCCTTCGGCGCTATATTCAAATAATCATTGCATGAGCTGAGCAACAGGCAAACCAGCGCAGCTCCAAAGTATAATATCTTATTCATACGTTTCATACTATAATAATCGAGGTTAGAAATTCAAATACACACCACACAAGTAGTTAGGTTTGGCATAACCGCCCAGCAAGTATTTGGCATTGCTGCTCTTGGCCACCATAAACACATTTTCCATACCCAACATAATGCGTGCATTCTTCACATACAGTTTATGACACACACTGGCCGGAATGCGATACGTCAGTGACAAGTTTCTCAACCTCCAGTTGGTGGCATCCAACACATTGATGGAGGAATAGGCATACATGTTCTCGTAGTTATAGTTATACAGTTCACTCTCCGTTGAAATGTAACGCGGCACATCTGTGTAAGCCTCATCGCCCGGTTCACGCCAACGGTTTTCGATGTCTTTGCTTACAGGACTCATTCCTGAGCCGATGAAAGCCACATTGGTATTCCGCATCTTGTGTCCGCCTTCAAACAAGAACTGAACAGCCAGTTCCCAGTTCTTCCAGCGCAAATTCGTATTAATAGAACCATTGTAAACCGGTACGGTAGTTCCCAAATAAACTAAATCTTCAATCTCAGGAGGAGTCATATCGGTGTATAGATTTCCTTTGGCATCGTACACCTGAGGAGTTCCCGTTTCACTCAGTCCGGCCCACTGGTATCCGTAAATCGCATTGTACGGATTTCCCACACGAGGATAAGCCGTCGGATAATCAATTACCAGATACGACACAGGAGCTTCTACATTAATATAAGTTACCTTATTCTTATTGTAGCCCAGCACACCGCTGATATTCCAATTCCAGTCGTTATTCCGAATTACATCTCCTGACAAGGTCAATTCAAATCCTTGATTCGTCATTTTCCCGTTATTAATGGAATAAGTGCTGTATCCCCATCCTTCTGTAGGAACTCCGTTCGTGTTAGCCAGCAAGTCTGTACCCCGTTTGTTATAATATTCAATAGAACCATTCAATCGATTTCCCAACAAGGCAAAATCTACTCCCACATTCAATGTAGTGTCTTTTCCCAACGCAAGTTTGGATTTGGACGACTTGAAATAGTTCCCTGGATACCTCCTACCTGATTATTGTTGCTGTAGTAAGCAATCATATAAGGAGCAGAGTTTTTGGCAATATTACCTCCGATACCATAACTTGCACGCAATTTTAGCATATTCACCCACGATACATGGAAAAACTTTTCCCGATCCACATTCCATCCAGCTCCTACTGACCAAATAGGACGTTTCTGATATTTGGAACCTGTAGAAAACAGATTGGTTTTATCCCAGCGAATACTACCGCTTACCATATATTTTCCATCGTATGTATAAGCTGCGTTACTATACACAGACACATAGCGGTTAATCAGTTCACGAATATAAGCAAAATTCTGCTGCCCGAATGATGCATATCCCCATTGTCCACGGAAATTACTCAAACGCTCCCGCATCAATCAAGCTATACGTAAGCAACTGAGGGTCATAATTATAAAGCGTACGATCATTATATTCCAGCTTATTTTCCCGTGTTTCAGTACCTAAAATCATAGTTACATCATGTACATCCGCAAATGTTTTATTGAAATCCAACTGCTGACGGAAATTATATGCATGTGTCGTATTGGAAGAAGTGAAAAAGATGTTTCCATACGGCAAGGCAAAAGTGGATGTTCCATCATTATTGGAAGTAGAGAATGTATTCACTTTATTACGTACTTCGTAAGAGTCCTTGCTTTTCAGTTGTTCTGTCTTATATTCCGCATATTCATACTGAAAAGAAGCTGTATACTTCAACCAGTCGGTAAATTTGAATGTCAAACGAGCAAATGTTCGATTGCTGAAATCACGGTTCTTAGTCTGGTTCATTTTTATTTCATCTAAAGGAGTAATATCCAGATTGTACAATCCGTTGTTATGCAGCAAATTCAAGTTGTACAAACTATAACGTTCCTCTTCTGTATTGGTGTAATACGTACCGTCACCATTTACCAGCCCATTGTACGGCATATAAGTATACCCCGGTGAGAAAAGGTTAAATGACTGCGTAGTACCTTTCCCATAGTTCAAATATGTACCTACATCCAAGGTAAGCCAAGAAGTCATCTTCGTAGAATTCTGCAAATTGATGCCAATGGTTCTATTCTCTGAATACTTATCCTCCAGCTGATTATTACGATAGGAAACAGACGCATTAAAAGTGTTCTTTTCGGTACCTTTACCGATATTCAGATTATATTGCTGTGAAAAAGGATTACGCTTACCGTATTTTTCTATATCCCGATAATACCGATAACCTTGTGAAGCCAAATTCGTCAGATTACTCTCCATCTGATCACGAGAGATGTGTCCCGCATAATAATTCAAGATATTGCGTATGCCAAGTGAAGAATAAGACATATTATCCAGCACTGTCTGGGCGTTGCTTTGTACATTATCCCCACTCAAATGCGGATTCTGTCGGGCCCATTCACGCTCCAGCTCTACCATAGTAGAAGACCCGGCCAGATATTTGTCTGCATACGTGTCGTATGGCTGTACTGTAAGAGTAGCTGAGAAAGAAACGTTCAGTTCATCTTTCTTAGCCCGTTTGGTAGTAATCACCACTACTCCATTCGCTGCACGTGCTCCATAAATAGAAGTAGCTGCTGCATCCTTTAAAATAGTGATGCTTTCTATATCTTCCATATTCAAATCGGGCACACTCTCAATCCAGTTTCCATAACCGTCGTTCGTAGTCTTTTCCACAGGAAATCCGTCAATCACATACAACGGAGTAGTCAATCCATTCATGGACGTAACTCCACGAATCTTGCCATCACTGTATCCTGCCACACGTCCTTCGAGCATAGAACCCATATCGCTCAAACGCTGTGTTTCCAATTTCTTGGCATCTACTTTTGAAAATGCCCCTGTGGCACGCTCTTTTGAAATAGTCTGATAACCTGTCACTACTACCTCATCGAGCAGTTCTGTAGAAGGTTGAAGAGCAATGTAATAATCATTAGTTGCCGTCAGCTTAATGCGCTGAGATGTATATCCTAAATAAGAAGCCTCTATTTCCTTCGTGCCATACGGAAGTGTCAAAGTGAAATGCCCTTGTATATCCGTAATGACCGCTGCAATCGATCCTTTTAGGGTCATCATTCACCTGTTTGACATGAGCTGCAGGAAGGGGGGTCCTTGTTTTTCATCTACTACAATGCCATGAATGGTACGGCTTCTCTGAGCATAAGCTGGAGAGACAGACAAGACCAGCATAGCACACAATAGCAAAAATTCCATTTTGAGCCGAATGTCGTGCAATACGTTTTTTCCATACTTACATCTTTTTAGAGGTTATAGACTTATGTCCTCAGACATTTTTACGATTCTCTCATTGCAAAAATGTAAAAAAAGATATAACTTTAACAATAAAGACGTATCCAAGTTCGACAATTGTTACATTAGGACAACATTTTGTTATAAAAAGACAGTATCATGCATTCTTATGCATAGACATTACCTTGTTACGGTATTGTTTGGGAGGAACTCCTACCGTATTCTGGAATATTTTGTAAAACGTACTCATTGAATTAAACCCTACTTCTGCCGCTACAGCCTTAAGGGGAAGATCTGTTTCCGGATCACTCAATAAGCGAATAGCTTCATTAATTCGATAATTATTGATATATTGAGTAAAATTCTGTTGAGTTTGTTCATTGATGACTTGTGACAAATAAGTCCGGTTAGTACCTAATAAATCAGCCACACGTTCCTTCGTCAAAAAATTCTCTTTATACACCGCATCTTCCTGCATAAGCTTTTCCAGACGCTGAAACAATGAATTCTTCTTCTCATTTGTCAGTGAAGAAGCAGCGTATTTTTCACTCATTGGAGACGATGCAGAAACACTCTCCTGTTGTGCTCGCAGTGAAGTAATGACTTCTTCTTAACTGCTGTTCTTTTCGAATAGCTTCCTGATGCTGACAAACGATACGGGTATACAACTGATTTTGCCGTTTATAACGATACCACAAAGCAAACACTACCAACAAAATAATGACCAAAGTACCCATTAAAGCCTGCTCCTTCTTTTCCTTTTGCAGCAAAGCCAGCTTACCCTTTTTAATCTCATTTGCCTGATGCTCCGTATCATATTTAATACGAAGTTCACTCAAGACTTTTTCTTTATCAGTATTAAAAATACTATCAGTTTCCTGCTGAAGCTTACGTTGCCAGGTCAATGCCTCCACATATTGACCCATATTCTCATAACAAGCCGATAAAGTGGTTATCACTTTATTACGATGAATTTCACAATTTTCCTCCTTAGTAAACGATAAAGCCTGAAAGAGCAAATCTATAGCTTCCTTGTTTCTCCCTTCTTCCGCCAGGGCTTTGGCATATTCATTCAACAACAATACCTTATAGGAGGTCTGATTAATATCATTTAAAGACAATCCCTTTTTATAATATTCTACGGCCTGCTCCCGATTGCCTTTTGCAAACTCAATCATCCCATAAATAGCATATACATTTCCTTGATTATAATATTCATTCTGCTTCATTATAAATTCAGCTTCTTGTATATAAGATAAAGCCTTATCATATTCATGAAGCAAATAATACATATAAGAAGCATTTAACGCTCCTATAAAAATAAGGTAAGCAGAATTTAATTGATGCCCTAACTCATAAATCTGTAAAGAATAAGTAAGTCCAGTAGGATCATCTTTCAAATAATAGATACTGGAAATATTACCCAGCAAAATAGCTTCCAGTTCTTGATACTGACATCGATGCGTAGCTCTATCCCTTCAAAAAAATAATGTAATGCTGAATAGTAATCCCTATGAATATTGCTGGCATAAAGTCCCATTCCATTATATATAGAACATAAAGCAGAATCGTTCTTCTCACTTTCGGCCAATAGCTTAGCTTGCCCAAGATGATTTATTGCAGTACTATCTCCCAACATAATATATGCCTGCCCCAATCCAATATGTGCATAAAGAATACCAAACTTATAATCTTGCTTTTCATATCCTATCTTAAACAGTCTTTCCCCATATTCTATGGCTTTATGATAATCGGCCTTATGCAAATAAAGAAAACATAATTCTTTCAAGGCTCTCATATCTTCAGGATTGCGCTTCAATATCTGTTCCTGCTGCTGAATGGCAGGAAGAATCGTTTCTTGTGCAGGAATCCGAACTTGTATTCCAATAATCAAAAAATTAATTAGTATGTATTTTAGTTTCAAATTCATCCAGTTATTCTCTCTCCTAATATAACACTTTTATCACACAAAGACATATTTCAGTTCATTTTGACACCCTACAAATAATTATAAAATCTTTTTGCAGTATTTATCTCTCTGTTTTATTCCATGCAAACTTACAGAAAATCTTTCTTTTTATACCCATATCAGCAGAAAAAATCAAGGCAAATACCCAATGACTCTTTTACACTTCCCTCTTGAGTTGGATATAAAAACATTTAAGGAACAGAAACAAACGACTTTACCATAAAGATTTTTATTGCAAAAAGAGGAAGTATTCTTTCATCCCCTTTATTTATGTCAAAAAAGAATGCATTTATGTTGGATTTTGTAAATATAAACCGTACTTTTGCTTGCGTAGCTAAAAGAACATTCAAAAACTTATAAAATAAGATAACCATGAAAGAAATAGACTGGTCGAATCTGTCTTTCGGATACATGCGGACAGATTACAATGTACGTTGCTACTATCGCGACGGAAAATGGGGAGAACTCGAACTCTGTTCAGAAGAAACATTGAATATTCACATGGCTGCCACTTGTCTGCACTACGGACAGGAGGCTTTCGAAGGACTGAAAGCTTATCGCGGAAAAGATGGTAAAATCCGTATCTTCCGTCCTGAAGCTAATGCAGAACGTCTGCAAAGCACTTGCCGGGGTATCCTGATGCCAGAACTTCCGACTGAAAAATTCTGTGAAGCTGTGAAGAAGGTAGTAAAGGCCAACGAACGCTTCATTCCTCCATACGAAAGTGGTGCTTCTCTTTACATCCGTCCGCTGCTGATTGGTACAGGTGCACAAGTAGGTGTACATCCTGCCAGCGAATACATGTTTGTGATATTCGTCACTCCGGTAGGCCCGTACTTCAAGGGTGGATTTGCCACTAACCCCTACGTAATTATCCGCCAGTACGACCGTGCGGCACCACTCGGAACTGGTACGTTTAAAGTAGGTGGTAACTACGCTGCCAGCCTCCGCGCCAATAAAATGGCACACGATGCAGGATACGCCAGCGAATTCTATCTGGATGCAAAAGAAAAGAAATACATCGACGAATGTGGTGCAGCCAATTTCTTTGGTATCAAGAACAATACTTACGTTACTCCGCTGTCTACCTCCATCCTGCCCTCTATCACCAACCGCAGCCTGATGCAGCTGGCTGAAGACATGGGAATGAAAGTAGAACGCCGTCCAATTCCGGAAGAAGAACTGACGACCTTCGAAGAAGCAGGAGCTTGCGGTACAGCAGCCGTAATCAGCCCTATCGGCCGCATTGACGACCTGGAAAACCAGAAATCATACGTCATTGCAAAAGACGGCAAACCAGGCCCTATCAGCGAAAAACTATATCACAAGCTGCGTGGCATCCAGTACGGTGACGAAGCTGATCCATACGGATGGGTAACTGTATTAGACTAATAATTATCCTTTTTACCATAAAAAAGTCCGAAGCAAAACACGTTTCGGACTTTTTTTATAATATACAACTTCTGACATAGACTATCTCTTCTCAAACGAACGGAAAAAGCGCAATAGCTCTCCATTCGCCCGATTATCGATTTCCGTCTCTCGCATCTCTTCAAACAAATTTAGGGTAGCAGGGCATTCCCCACAAATATCAATACCTATGACCTGCTCTTGCCGAAATACAACGGCCAACAACTGTTCCAGCTCTGATAAAGTCAGTGAGCCTTGATCCCAGTTGGTTATCGCAGAAGAAGGGTCCAGCACATCCTTATCGATAGAAATATAGACAGGTTCACTCACATGCTCAGAGGCAAACGCTTTCCAGCCTGCTTCCTGATCCAAAGAAGATTCACTATAAAAATGAATACGGTCGCCATATTCCTTTGGAACTTCCTGCAGCAAACGGTCTGAAGCACCGGCTATAATTACCTTCTTACAATTCGCATTCGCATCGAGCACATCTTTTACCCAACTTCCGCATGACAAGATATGCTCAAATAAAGGAGGCTGCATGTCAGGATGGTGGTCAAACACCAGCAAAGCAAATGGAGTAGTCAACTTATCGGTCCAGAATTTCGTCACATAATGATAATTTCCTGAATCTATAAAATGAATTCCCTGCGGAGAATAATCTGCTATCATGCGCTGCAAGGCAGAAGCACCTTCTTCATCACAATAGCATTCAGTTCCATTCAAATGCTGGCAGTCCAGCCACACAAACTGACGATTCCGGGCAAAAGACTCATAATTGTACACGCCTGTAAAATTCATCACAACCACCGGTTTCGAATTCCGGCTAAATACTGCTTGAGATTGATGATTCATATACTTTCCTCCCACTCTTCAAAATACGCCTTAAAAACGAGAAAAAAAGAACTGACATCGGAAAGTCTTTCCCATTGTCCATAGGGCTATAAACGGACAAAAGCTGCAACTTATTCAGTTACAGCTTTTTATCTCGGCACGGGAAGAGAGGCTCGAACTCCCGACACTCGGTTTTGGAGACCGATGCTCTACCAACTGAGCTATTCCCGTGTTTGCGGTTGCAAAAGTAGTACAAATTTTGGAAACTGCAAGGGATTTCGAAAAATATTTTCTACCAATCCCTCTACAGTAAAGATAAGTCATTGAACATCTGACGATAATACGCCGCTTTTTTTTCAAGCTTTAAAGGGTAAGCCCGACTGGACGACGGCATCCGATAGAGGGTCAGCTCCCGATCTCTGAAATGAAACGTACTTCCCCCTCCCACTGGCGGCTCTTTTGCTTCCATCTGCTCGCAAAACACATCCGTCGCTTTCTGACCGGTAGTCACCACCGCCCGACAGGAAGGAAGCTGCTGAAGAAGCAGCCCAATATCCGTGGGCGAAACCACCTCTAAAAACTTGTCAGAAGCATTATCCTGCAATCTGCGCACACACGAAGCCGTATCATACAGAGCAATCCCTTTTTCACGCAGAAAAGCAATGATGCGTTCTTTATCAAATATCTTTTCAGGACTGAGAAAATAATCCTTGTCATCAAAGAAAATGAAGCCGAAAATACGCCACATATCATTCTGCAGATTGGGATAAAAGAAATCCATGCTCCAGCGTTTCTTCTGCGGAGGAAAACTACCCAGCATCAACAAGACTGCATTCTCCGGAAGAAAAGGCTCCAGCGGATGATGCTCCACTCCTGCAAGCAAATGTTCGTCCAACGTCATGCTTTTGGTTTAGGTTCCTTCTTAGCCAGCAATACGATGTTATAGACATATTCTGTCATCCAACTTTCAGAATAGCCCAGCGCATGCTGATACTGACGAATGTTTCCGCAAGTCTTACGTACGCCATCATCCTTCCAGTCTACTTTTGTCAGAATGTCGTGTACGGCTTTTTCCGTCATGTTACGAAGCATCTTCTTAAATACTCCCGGCATACGGAACTTCCATTGCATCAAGTTGCCGATTACCATCATCAAATCCTGGCTGAATCCCTGGAACATGAAAAGATAATTCTTTATATCGTTCACATTGCGGCAATTGCGCTTGATAGAGCCGTCGATTTCCTTGAAAAAGGTTTCAGGCAGACCATAAATATCCATCAGCATCTTGCGGCAGCGTGTACGCTCTGCGATACCAAGTTTGTTATTCTGCGTAGGAACTTTCAATGTACGTTTGAACACAGCCAAATCCGGCAGGAAGTTAATGTTACTGATACCCAGCTGAGCTGCCATTACTGCCTGATAGTACACACGAATCAGCGTCATGAAGTCTTCCATTCCACCCACACGTACCGTTTCATCAGCACCTTCTGCTGTTTTCTTGCCTAATAGTTTTGAAAATATACTCATACTTGTACTTTTTATTGTTTTTTGATTTGCAAAGATACGAAAATAGTTACCAACATTCTAAATCCTGCTCAATATCTTTCATCTGCTCTTTGTGAAAGACTGGACTTTTGATACCTTTTCGCTTCTGTGCCAAGTAATCATCGAGCAAGCGAAAAGCATATTTGCCAAGCAAGAATATTGCAATCAGATTGCAAATAGACATTAAAGCCATAGTAACATCAGCCAAGTTCCATACTAGATTTAGACTTGCCAATGAACCAAACAAAACCATCCCTCCAACCAACATGCGGTATAAAACTACCGGCCACTGTCGAGAAGTGAAAAAGCGGATATTAGCTTCTCCGTAATAATAGTTTCCTAAAATGCTGCTGTATACGAAAAAAAGAGTAGCAATGGCCACGTAGATGCCTCCAATATTACCCACCTCACTGGTTAGCGCCGCTTGGGTCAACTGAATACCATCCAGATCACTACCAATATAATCCTCACCGAACAAAATGATAAAAGCTGTACAGGAACAAATAAGCAGAGTATCTGTAAACACTCCCAGTGCCTGAATAAATCCTTGTTTAGCGGGATGGGTTACATGAGCCGTTGCCGCAGCATTGGGGGCAGATCCCATACCAGCCTCATTGCTGAAAAGTCCCCGTTTAATCCCTTGCATCAGAGCCGTTCCTATTCCGCCACCAACGGCCTGATGCCAGCCAAAAGCATTACCGACAATTTGTTCAACAACTGCTGGAATACGGTCAATATTAGCCAATACAACAAACAAAGCCAATGCAATATAACCGACAGCCATGACAGGAACAATGACACTACTGATGGCAGCAATACGATGTACACCTCCAAAAATAATGACAAGGGTTAATACCGAAATGACAATTCCTGAGTTCAAAGGCTCTATAGAAAAAGCACTTTGCAAGGCAGCACTCATGGTATTACTTTGCACCGAATTGAATGCAAGACCAAACGTGACCGTAATCAGTACCGCAAAAAGTACTCCCATCCAACGTTTCTTCAATCCACGCTCCATGTAATAGGCAGGGCCTCCGACATAGGAATGTTTTCCTTTGACTTTAAAAAGCTGGGCTAACGTAGATTCCACAAAGGCACTGCTGGAACCCAGCAGCGCAATAATCCACATCCAGAAAATCGCTCCTGGTCCACCTACCGTAAGGGCCGTTGCCACACCAGCCAGATTGCCGGTTCCAACACGGCTTGCCAGCGAAATGGTAAAAGCCTGAAAAGAAGAGATATGTTTCTCGTGTCCGTTTATCTTAGCAGTCGAATCACCCAGTAACCGAATCATCTCACCCAACATACGGAACTGTACAAAACGAGTCTTAACACTGAACCAGATGGCACATCCCAGCAACATGATTATCAGGACATAAGTCCACAAGACATAGTTGGCTTCATTTATGATATTCGTGAATAGCTCCATGAAATTTATTAATCAGATTTGAGTTTAAAATAAAATGTATGCTCTCTGAATACCGGTTCCACCAAGTCAAAACGAATAAAATCTGCCAGCAAGCCAATCACCAGCTTCCGCGGAAGCCCTGAAAGCCTGACACACTTATTCAACGTCAATTCGCCGTGCTGCCCCACCAGGTTTAATATAGACTGCTCTTTCTCTGTATAAGTCACTACCACTTCTTTTTTATTATGAAACCACACGTTCAAGTGGACCGGAGTGGCCAAGATTGTTTCATCTTTAATGCGCAAGTAAGCCTTGGGCCGATTGTCTTCATCGAGGGCATAGACAGGCTTCTCCTTGCTTTCGGGAACATAAACCTCCAGCACATCTTTACCTTCCACCTTATATAATCGGTTATCAAGTTGTAGGGAAGGCTTACAATACATTGTAGCTGCAGCTTCTATCATGTAAAGCTCCTCTTCCGAACGTATTCCTGCTATTTTTCCGTTATCTTTTACTCCTATAAGCAACCTTCCCCCTCCGGTATTAGCAAAAGCCGACAAGCTCTTCGCTATTTTCCGGGCATCGGAAATGGCAAACTTGAAATCCTGATGCACATGTTCACCTTCAGTAATGAGTTGTTGTATATAATCCGCGTCTGTAGTCTGTTTCATTACCGGAACAACTCAATCACAATGTTTATGCGTCATGATGTCGAGCACCAGCTTGTCGGTCTCGTTCATGCCTTCAGAACCGATTTTCGTCAGATTACGGATACTGAAATCCACATTGTCTTCAATAATACCTTCTACTGAAGTCACACACTTTCCTTCCATGGCCAAGATGGCAGAGAACACAGCGGTAGATACCCCACTGGTCAGTTTCAAAGCACAGCTTGGCTTGGCCCCGTCGCAAATCATACCTGTCAGATTAGCAATCATGTTCTGCACGGCATAAGCTACCTGCTTATACTCCCCTCCCATCAGGTAAGTAATTCCGCAGCTGCTTCCTGTAGCCGCCACGACACAACCACACAAAGCCGACAGACGTCCCAGATTCTGCTTGATGTAAATAGCTGTCAGATGACTGAGTACCAAGGCACGAATCAGTTCTTCTTCCGTCTTGTGATTCTCTTCCGCAAAAACTACGACCGGAAGCGTAGCAGCAATTCCCTGATTTCCACTACCGGAATTACTCATCACCGGAATCATGGCTCCTGCCATACGGGCATCGCATGCAGCAGATGTGTACGAAAGGATATGTGTGAATGTATTGCTTCCCATGATACTCTGCTCACTGCGGCTGCTCTGCAAGGTTTTTCCCAGTTCATGCCCGTAATTCCCTTTAAACGAACGTTCCGCTGCTTGTAAGTTCAGGCGTTTGGCCTCCAGAATAAAGCGAATCTCATCCAGCGGAGTTGTAGTAGCAAAGTCGTACACCTTGCTCAGGTTCAATTCCACTTCTTCTGTATCAGCTTCAGCTCCTGCCTTAGTTCTATGATCGAACAAAACCTGACCGTTCCGCTCTGCATACACAAAGTTTGTATGCCCTCCGCTGATGATAGCAGTAGCCTCATCTCCATCGGCCGAACAAACCACCTCAATATACAGTTTCTCTTCGATACCGTCCTTCAGTTCTATCTTAATGCCTTGACCGGCTATCATCTGTTTTCCTTCTTCCACACTCTCGGGAGTAATGTCTTTCAGAACTTCCAGTCCATATTCCGATTTACCCTTCAAGGCCCCCAGTGCAATGGCAATGGGCAAACCAATCATGCCCGTACCGGGAATACCTACTCCCATGGCATTTTTCAAGATGTTAGCACTCAGACGTGCAGTAATCGTTTCCGGACACTTTCCCAATACTTCCGTAGCCTTGGCCACGCAAAGAGCCACAGCCACCGGTTCCGTACAACCGATGGCTGGGACCACCTCCCGCTGAATGAGTGCGATGATACGCTCTCTTTCTGCTTGTGCAATCATACTGATTATTTTTTATAGTTCTTCAATCCTGTTTGCAGGAATTCCACATATTTCTGAATATCCTCATCGTACGAATAAGACTTATTCAACGGCATTCCTTCGTTGTCGAGCAACACATAGAAAGGCTGTGCGTTAGCTCCGAACTTGGAGCGCTGCAAGTAGCTCCACTTATCGCCCACCGTACGCAATGTACGTTCCGTACCGTTTTCCATCACCTTCACCGGTTCTGGCAATTTGGTCTTTTCATCCACATACAGCGTAATCAATACGTAATCCTCGTTCAACAGCTTGCTTACTGTAGGATCTGTCCACACAGCCAGTTCCATCTTACGGCAGTTCACACAACCATAGCCTGTGAAGTCAATCATCACCGGTTTTCCCTGCTGACGGGCATATTCCATTCCGGCATCAAAGTCATTGAACTTCGCATGCACTTCATTCTTATATAAATTGAAATCCTGTGTCTGCATAGGAGGAGCAAAAGCGCTCACAGCCTTCAACGGAGCACCCCACAAGCCCGGTACCATATATACGGCAAACGCCAGAGAAGCAAGTGCCATAAAGAAACGGGGCACACTTACCTTTGTGTCGTCATCATCGTGCGGGAATTTGATTTTTCCCAGCAGATACATACCCAGCAACGCAAAAATCACAATCCACAATGCCAAGAAGGTTTCACGATCCAACAGACGCCAGCCGTAAGCCAAATCGGCTACAGAAAGGAACTTCAATGCAAATGCCAGTTCCAGGAATCCCAGTGTCACTTTAATGACATTCATCCAGCCTCCCGATTTCGGCATGGACTTCAGCCATGACGGGAAGAGTGCAAACAGGGTGAACGGCAAAGCCAACGCAATGGCAAATCCCAGCATTCCGATGGCCGGTGCCACGATACTTTCAGAAGTAGATACTTCCACCAGCAAGAAACCGATAATCGGACCGGTGCAAGAGAAAGAAACCAGTGACAGCGTGAAAGCCATCAGGAAAATACTCAACAATCCAGTAGTCTGTTCTGCCTTGCTGTCTACCGCATTGCTCCACTTCGACGGAAGGGTAATTTCAAATGCTCCAAAGAAAGAAGCGGCAAAAACCACCAGCATCAGGAAGAACAAGATATTAAATACCGCACTCGTAGACAAGTCATTCAAGGCACTGGCACCGAAAATCAATGTAATGGCCAAACCCAAAGTGACATAAATCACTACAATAGAAGCGCCATACGTCCAGGCATCCCGAATACCTTTCCGTTTATCCTTGGTACGTTTCAGGAAGAAACTTACCGTCATCGGAATAATCGGCCATACACAAGGAGTAAACAATGCCAGCAGTCCGCCTACAAATCCGGCAAAAAGATATAAATCCATGAATGAGACTCATTGTTCACGTTTTCACCGAATGAGCTTAATTCCTTAATAACCGGTTTCCAGTAGTCAGCAGCTTCGCCCGCAGCCGTATCTTCACCAATGCGAAGCGGAACCAAATCCACCGATGCCGTATCTGCTAACATCAGGTTCTCTGTCGTTGCGACTGCTTCTTCCGCTATTTGCTTTCCAGCAGCTTCCCCTTTGAAAGAAAACTCTACATTAGTAGGAGGCAAACAGTTTTCGTCATTACAAGCACCATACTGCAGATAACCGCTCACTTCATATTTTCCACCTTTCAACTTGATTTTCTGCACAAAGGTAGCCGTGCCTTCAAAGAAACGAACCTGCATACCGAATATCGGGTCCATCTTGTCAATTTCCTTACCGGCAGGTTTCAGTTTGCCAACCACCTCTGCCCCTTCAAGCTTATCCGTATTGAATGTAGCTGAAATAGGACCTCCTTCAGGCAGGTCAGTAGAATATACATGCCATCCCTTTTCCATTTTCCCGGTAAATACAATTTCCACCTCATCGGCAGAAACCGATTTCCATTCAGTCTTAAACTTTACCGGTTCCTGTATCTGAGCTAATACCGGCAAGCATAAAATGGCCATGAAAAGCCAGCTAAGTAGAATCTTCTTACTCATAAATATACCTTAGATGATGTAATAAAACTATATTCTGTAAAAAAAGCAGGGCAAAGATAATCATTTTTCTTTCTATAATGTAGGACGCTTTACGATTCACGAACGTTTTTTATTTTTTAATACGACAATTTCTAATTTCGGAATTTTCCTCTTTTGGTTAATCATAGAGTGTCCAAATAATTTTTTCCTCTTTTGTTTGCAAAATAAAAAATAACCCCTACCTTTGCACCGCCTTTGAAAAACAAGGCAACTCCCAAGAAGAGTTTTGGAGAGGTGGCAGAGTGGTCGATTGCGGCGGTCTTGAAAACCGTTGTACCGCGAGGTACCCGGGGTTCGAATCCCTGTCTCTCCGCAATAAAGGGTGTAAATCAAGCATTTGCGAGATTTACACCCTTTTTTACACCCAAGAATGTAAAATTGGGTGTTTTTGTATTTTTTAAGATTCTTCAAAAGAATGTCAATTACAAAGCGATTGGTATTTCTATGGACTGGCAGAATGAACCTTTATGACGAAAAATATAGTTATTCAAAAAATAAATATCTTAAATATGGAATTCATTTGCCAAATATGAAATTTCTATTCATATATTCCTCTTTTGTAATTCATTAGATATTGGGTAAAAGTCTTGCCTGTTTCTTTTTTGAAAAAACGCATGAGGTGACTGGGGTCGGAAAAGTGGAACTCGTCTGCCAGTTGGCTCACATTCAGATTGGAGAACAGTAGCTCATTTTTCAGCTCTTCCAAAAGACGTTGCTTGAGTAAGTGAATGGCTGATACACCAAATTGCGCCATGACAGAATTATTCAAGGTGATACGACTTACCCGAAGCATATCAGCATATTCTTGAACGCGCTGTGTCGTTCGGATATGTTTTTCGAGTAAGTCCTTGAATTTGAATGCGTAATTGTTTTTTGGCACTTCGACAGGTAGACGATAAGTTTGAGCGTATGCCCGGTTGATAATTACCAGTAGATAATAAAGCACTGACACAATGAGGTTGTAAGTGTCTACCACAGGATGTTGTAGTTCTTGTTTTATCTTTTTTAAGAGGCGCATATATTCCGTCAGCTCCTCCGGCTCGGCAAACAAGTAGGGCGGTGTATCAGTCTGATAATAATACAACAGCCGATATACGAAGAACTTGTCAGCAATGAACGTGCGCATAAAGTCTTCGCGGAAAATAAGAAAAGTGTAATCCAGTTCTACCTCGTTCACGTGCCATTCCTGTTGCTGGTGCGGCGACAAAAGCAGCACCATACCATCCCGTAACTCCACTTTTCGGAAGTTCAGCAACAAATATCCATTGGCACGACGAAAGAAATAGAAGCTGAAAAAATCTGTCTTAAACGCCTTATGCTCGGTCAAGACACCACAGATGTCCTTACTTTCGCCTGTGTTAATGTAGAAGTCTACGCCACATTGCGTTTTATTGAACGGAACGCTTACAAGTCTTTCGGGATTGATTATAGCTTTCATCACTCTTGTTTTTTGCTTTCTGCAAATATACATCATTCTTTTATCAAAATGGCATATATTCCTGTTTTTAAGGCATAGAGACATTGGGATATCCTTTCGAACTTTGTACCCGAAAAATAATACAAAACATAACATCATGAACGAAAAAGCAATTATTCAGTTGGTACGCAGTGCCACCTTGAAAATCAACTATGCAGGACATACCATTCTTATTGACCCCGTATTTGCCGACAAAGGAACCCTGCAATCCGCTCTCGGTGTATATAAGAATCCGAGGGTACATCTCGTAATGCCTATTAGCGACATTACTGAAGGTGTTGATATGGTACTGCTCACCCACAACCACATCGACCATTACGAACCAAGTGTAAAGCAGCATTTGCCGAAAGATATTCCTTTCTACACCCAGCCACAAGATAAGGCCGCCATCCTGAAAGATGGTTTCTCAAATGTAGAAACGATTGAAGAGAGCATAACCTTAGGTCATCTGCCATCCACCGTGCTATTGGCCATCACGGTTTCGGTCAGATAGGCCAGATGATGGGACCTGTTTCGGGCTATGTGCTGATGTCCGAAGGGCTTCCGACTATTTATATCATGGGCGATTGCAAATGGGAAGAATGTACTCTTGCTACCGTGGAAAAGTATCGTCCTAATTATATTGTAGTGAACAGTGGCGGTGCGGTATTCCCCGAATTCTCTAAGACGGACGGTTGTATCATCCCCAATGAACAGGAAGTAATGGCGATGCTTGACACACTCCCCCCACACATCAAGCTGATTACCGTACACATGGATGCCATCGATCATTGCCAGACCACCCGTGCCATCCTGCGCAACGAAGCTCGCCATCACGGGACGGATATGAGCCGACTGATTATACCGGAAGACGGAGAAAGCATAACACTTAAATAACTGTATAAACAATCATTTTAAAATATTAGAAAGATGAAAAAGATTAGGAAAATCGCGGTAGAACAGAATTTCGCCGCGATCAGTGTCGGTAAGTTGAACGAACTGAATGAATACGAACTTCAGCTTGGCCCGGATGTGAAAATCCCCGGAAAAGTATTCTGCAGCACCGCTCTCGGAACTACGGGAAGCGAGTTTTCTTTCCAGTCATTCGCCCCGGGTACAGAAACCGGATTTCTGCATAGTCACAAGAGTCATGAGGAGCTTTATTTTTTCCTCTCCGGTAAAGGTGAATTTCAAGTAGACGGAACAGTGTTCCCAGTGGAAGAAGGTAGCGTTGTCAGGGTATCTCCTGCAGGAAAACGAAGTGTCCGTAACAACGGAACGACTCCGCTCCTCATGCTCTGCATACAATATTGCAGCAATACATTCTCACAGGAGGATGCCACTGACGGAATCATACTGAAAGAACCGGTAAAATGGAAAGTCTCTCCGAAATGATTCTAAAAAGGAACTCTAAGCAGATGACTATCTGTATAAAATCCCTGATAAAGAATATGAACATAGTGGTAGGCTGCTCCATCGGGTGCAGCTACTGCTATGCCCGTAACAACTGCCGCCGCTTCCATATTACGGACGACTTCTCCGTACCGAAATATATGGTGCGAAAGCTGCGTATCATCGACACGCCCAAGCCTCACGTATGGCTGATGACCGGAATGAGCGATTTCTCCGATTGGAAGCCTGAATGGAATGCGGAAATATTCAGACGAATGAAAAGCAATCCGCAACACGCTTATATATTCCTTACGAAATGTCCGGACAAGATCAGTTTCTCTACAGATGACGAGAATGTATGGATGGGCGTGACCGTCACGCGCAATTCCGAAAAAAAGCGGCTAGACGATTTGAAAAGAAATATCAAGGCCAAGCACTACCATGTCACTTTCGAACCTATTTTCGATGAAATCGGCGATATAGATTTCGAGGGTATCGACTGGATTGTCATAGGTACGGAGACCGGACATCGGAAAGGCAAAGTGGATTCCCGTCCCGAATGGGTGCTTCACATTGCCGACCAAGCCCAAACACAGGGCGTCCCCGTGTTTATGAAAGAGGATTTGCTGCCTATAATGGGCGAAGAAAGGATGATTCAGGAACTGCCGGAACAATTTACAAAACGCTTACAATGAATACCGAAATAATCAAAGAAATAGACGTACAGAGCGTTATGACCAAATCCTCACTGCCGGTCGGAGGATATTCGGTCAACCCTTACGTGGGCTGTCCCCACGCCTGTAAGTATTGCTACGCATCGTTTATGAAACGATTCACCGGGCATACAGAACCGTGGGGTGCATTTCTGGACGTGAAGAACTGGAAACCGATAGCCAATCCGCACAAATATGACGGAGAGCGCATTGTGATAGGTTCCGTGACGGATGGTTACAACCCGTATGAGGAGCAATTTTGCCGTACCCACAGGCTGCTCGAAGAGCTGCGTGGGAGCAACGCCGAGATTATGATATGCACTAAGTCCGACCTTGTCCTGCGCGACCTCGACCTGTTGAAGCGTTTTCCCAAAGTAACGGTGTCATGGTCGGTCAATACGCTTGACGAGCGGTTTCGTACGGATATGGACAATGCCGTGAGCATAGAACGTCGTCTGAACGCAATGCGTCAGGTCTATGAGGCGGGCATCCGTACCGTGTGTTTCGTATCGCCCATATTCCCCGGAATAACCGATATGAAGGCGATTATCGAGAAAGTGAAAGGATATGCCGATTTGATATGGCTCGAAAACCTGAATCTGCGCGGGCAGTTCAAGGGAGGGATAATGACGTATATCCGTGAGAAGCATCCCGACCTCTTTCCGTTATACGAAGAAATATACAACAAAAAGAGGCTTGATTACTGGCAGGCATTGGAACAGGACATTTCCCAATACGCCAAGGCACAGGGGTTTCCATATAGAATAAATGATTTGCCTTACGGGCGCTCGGAAAAAGGCAAGCCGGTTATCGTAAATTATTTCTACCACAAAAAGATACGATTGACTAAATGAGGGAAAGATATTGACAATATTTGCACGATTCAGAAACAAATCGTATCTTTGAATCAGAGTTTTAATCAAGCAAATACCTTGTATTTACCTCAAATTATCAGTATCATGAAAATGAATCATTATGTAAAATGCGTAACCGCCGGCATTGTGTGTTCACTGATGTACGGCAATGTATGCGCGCAAGACACATTCGATCTGTCTTCCCAACGCTCGGAGAAACAAGATGTACAAGCTGTTCCCGGAAAAAAGTAGACCACAAAGGACTTATCCTGAATCCGCAGCCTCATCAGATTGTGACAATGGACGGAAAAACGTGTGACCTTTCTCAGGGTATCAACCTGAAAGACAAACAGGATAAATTTGCGAGTTACCTTGACTTCCTTTCTCCGAACAAGAAAGGAGTTAAACTAACGATTGATTTCGGACAGAAAGCTTCCGGCAAGGCCAATGTAAAAGCTGTATCGGGTGCTTATGCCCTTGTTGTCAACGAAAAAGGAATCACCATCACGGGATTTGACGAACGCGGTGCTTTCTACGGCATACAAACCTTGAAGCAACTGGTGGAAAGCCCGGTTTCTTCCGGCAATGCTCTTCCCTTTGTAGAAATAAACGATTATCCTGACCTGCCTAACCGTGGAGTAGTGGAAGGCTTCTATGGTACTCCGTGGTCGCACGAGGTACGTCTGTCTCTCATTGATTTCTACGGAAAGTTCAAGATGAATTCTTATTTATATGGTCCGAAAGACGACCCTTATCACAGCTGTCCGAACTGGCGATTGCCTTATCCGGAGAAAGAGGCTCAGCACATCAAGGAACTGGTGGATGCCTGCAACCGCAACTACGTGGATTTTGTATGGGCCATCCATCCGGGACAGGACATCAAGTGGAACGAGGAAGATTATCAGAACCTGATTAACAAGTTCAACTGGATGTACGACTTAGGAGTACGTCATTTTGCCATCTTCTTTGACGATATTTCCGGAGAGGGTACCAACCCGCTGAAGCAGACAGAACTGCTCAACCGATTGACTGAAGAGTTTGTGAAGGTGAAAGGCGATGTTTCTCCGCTTACGGTCTGCCCTACCGATTACTCCAAACTTTGGGCGAACCCGACCGAGAAAGGTAGTCTGGCCATCTACGGAAAAACGCTTAATCCTGAAATCAAGGTGTTCTGGACGGGCGACGTGGTGTGCAGCGACCTGACACCCGAAACACTCGATTTCATCAACTCGCGCATCAAGCGTCCGGCTTACTACTGGTGGAACTATCCGGTGACCGACTACATCCGCAACTTCCTGCTTCAGGGTCCGGTATACGGACTGGACACCAGTCTCACGGCTAATGAAACCTGCGGTATCGTGAGCAACCCGATGGAACACGGGGAAGCCTCCAAGCTGGCTTTATACGGAGTGGCCGATTATACCTGGAACATTGCCAACTACAATGCCATCGACAACTGGGAGCGCGGACTGGCAGAGCTGGTTCCGGAAGCAACCGATGCCTACCGCACCTTTGCCATCCATTCCAGTGATACCGAAAACGGATACCGCCGGGATGAGTCATGGGAAACCCAAACTTTCCGCCTGGCTGACTGGACAGACAAAGCGGCTAACGCACTGGAAGAAGAATTCAAGAAAGTAGAAAGTGCACCGGCACGTCTGGAAAGCTGTTGCAAGAATGCAGCCCTGCTCAACGAACTTCGCCCCTGGCTGACAGAGTTCAGTAAATTAGGTACACGCGGCAAGCAGGCCATCGAACTGGCACGTATCTACCGCTCAGGTAAAGACGATGCGCTGTTCTGGGAAAAATACATACAGAATATCATGACTCCCGAAGACCGGAGAAGCTATGAAGCTCACAAATCGGGTACGCTGAAACTTCAGCCGTTCTATGAGAATGCCATGGATGACATGGCACACGAGTACCTGAAAAAGCTGTCGGGCAAGGTACCGACTGACTACAGAGGTATCGGTTCTTTCAGCAGTGCACATACCGTACAAACCAAGCTGATGTTCGACAATGATTCTACGACCTTCTATACTTCGGGAATTGCTCAGAAAGCAAACGATTGGATTGGTGTAGACCTGCGCGACGTGCGTGACGTGACAGAAATCTCGATTCTTCAGGGAAGAAATTCCAAGGATGATGTGGACTATTTCGACCATGCCATCGTGGAATGCTCGGCAGACGGAAAAACCTGGAAGGCACTGACCGGAGAACTCGACAAGCAATACATCATCCACTGGCAGGGAGCTCCGGAAAAGGCACGCTATGTACGCCTGAAACGACTGGATTCCAAACGCACCAACTATGCGTCTGTCCGTTCGTTCGACGTCAACCCGCTGCGTCCGGAAAACATGGGATTCTCACTTGAAGCGGACAGCCTGGACAAGGCCATCTATGCTTTCGACAACAACCTGGCGACTTCTTACAAGAGCACTAAGGCACTGACTTTCGGAGTAAAGGAAAATGTCAAGGCATATACCCTGCTCATGAACCGCCTGTCTGCCCCGTTGAAGTGCATCCAGCTGGACAAGAAGGGTAAGATCGTATCAGAAACCATGATTGAAACTCCTTTTGCAAGAATCGAACTGGCCAACAAGAACGTAGCCAAGATTCGCCTGGAGGGAGCTGCGGAAGTGTTTGAAATTGTGGCAATTGACTAATTTAAAACAGACATAAAAAAACGCCTTTACGTTTCTTCCAAAACGCTTCGACGTTTGAAACCAAACGCAAGGACGTTTTAGGGAAAACGCAAGGGCGTTTAAAAGCAAACGCAAGGACATTTTGAGTGAAACGTCCTTGCGTTTTTTATGCCTTATTTTATTACCCGGAAATATTCCGGTTTGCGGGGTTTTGCCGGAGCCGACTCTCCATCAGGATAACCCAAAGAAAGGGCACCGATTCCCATCAATCCTTCCGGAAGGCCCCACTCTTCCATTAACTGCTTGCCTTCTTCCGTAGCAAACATTTCCCGTTCGCGGTGAATCCAGCAGCTGCCCAGTCCTAAAGCATGAGCGGCCAGCATCATATTTTCGAGTACGCAACTGCCGTCCTGCACCGGGTTGTTGGCCAGCGAGGGCGCAAACACCAGCACGTAGGTAGGCGCATCGTAATAAGGGTTCGAAGTCACTCCCATAATCTCGGCATTCATTTTTGCCAGCCGGGCAAGCACTTCCTTCTTCTGCACTGCCACAATGTAGGGCGACTGCATACCGCGTGAGGTCGGCGCATAAGTACCGGCTTCGAGTACGGCTTTCAACTCTTCATCCGTAATCTGCTCCGGTTTATACTTGCGGCAGCTACGGCGTGTTTCAATTACTTTCAAAAAATCATTTTCCATATTGTCACTCTTATTTTTATTCTTAATATTACATTCCTTTTTTATGACTTTCCCTACCGCCGTTTTTTGGACAACAGGGTTTGTACAATAGTCTGCATGAGGTAAGTGCGAACGTCTGTATTCTCCACACATTCCAAAGGGAATCCCAATACAAAAGTACGATAATCTTCTCCACGATAGACCGTACCGCTACCGTAATTTCCATTGGTATAGGCAAACGCAGAGTAAGCTCCTTCCACCGGCATCACACACTCCATGGACGGAACGGCATAAATGCTTTCATTGGCTCCACCCTGAATACGGAAGCTTGTACCGGCTCCCTTCACCGGAGCGGAAGAAAGGTTGCTGAAAACGCCCTCCGTACGTGCATTTCAACACGTTCTTGCCGAAATCGTCTTTCTGCAAATTCGTTCCCCACTTTGAACCACTGACCAGTAAACGGCCTCCCTGACGGCAATAACTGGCCAGTGCTTCTCGCATGGAAGCGGAAAAGGTCTTGGCATCGGCACCACAAATCACATCGACCATGTCATAGTGAGTCAAATCGGTACTTCCACTTTCCAAGGTCTCATCGCTGCATGACACGAACGAATAGCGTCCGGCACGCTGAATGGCCTTGCCATGCACGAATACATAATCACGGGTATTACCTGCAATCAGTCTTCCTTCCAAGACATCATCACTTACTCCCAGTCCGTCGCCCGTTTCCAGTCCGGCTTTGTCGCGGTTGAATCCCTGCTGATATCCGCAATAAGCAGGTGTCTGTCCGTCAGGAATTCCCGGATCGGCTTTCAGGTCGAACCCTTGCAACAAAGCAGAGTTGACTTCTGCCGGCCCCGATGTAGCATCGAATCCGTTGACGATAAGCAGGGTACCTTTGCTTCTCTTGGCCTTATAGGCAGACAGAATCTCGGAAGGGAAACTCTCCCCTCCCCGGTTCACGGCCGTCACCTTGAAGCTGTAGACCAGTCCCGGCTCCACTTTCACCGTATATTCCGGCTTGCGCACATATACCCCGTTATCGAATCCGCCATAACCGACACGTGTATAGACAATGTATCCCTGAGGCTTGGCAGTGGGTTCCATCACATCTTCCACCGGATTCCAGTTCAGCGTAAAGGTATTTTTCTTCTTTCCTTCACGGATGGCAAAATGATTCACCGGAAGCGGCTGCACCACATAGTCCGTACCGTGCATGGTAGAAAGATACTTCAGCACGGATTTATACACAGAGCGTCCCACCGTAAACTTGAAATCCGGATTATGTCCCCACTTCATATCGGCAAAATTCTGGTGTGAGAGCAGTTCCAGAATCATGGAAGGCACAGCCGGCAGACGGGTTTCACTGTAGTTCCGGTTCCACATGCTTCGTCTGGCCCACTGCACGCCAAAACGGGAAGAGATGTCACGCTGCAATCCGGTCAGTACCATGTCGGTCAAGTCGCGCGAAGCATAACGGGATACGCCACTGTTCAGCTTTCCGTCATTGAAATCTGTGGTATAGATACCCAGCGAACCTACCAGTTCATCATCGGTCTTGAATCCGGCATCACTATGCAGTCCCAATGTCATTTCAAACGGTACCTTCAATCCTTTTTCCGTCGGATTGTATACTGAACCACCACTCAGGTAATTCACCGTCAGCGAGCGGGCATTGATGTCGTCCGTATAATCATTCTTTCCTTCACTCTTGCTGTATACCGGATAAGGCATTCCGGCCCACTGCGCCCAGTAGCGCGCTCCTTCCAGATAACGGGGTACTCCGCTCACTTGTCCGCCCCGCACAATGTTTCCCATACCGCCACCAAAACGGACCGCATCAGCACAAACCACTCCTTTTTGGGAACTTTCATTACTCAGCACCACCATGCCGTAGTCGTTCCGTCCTTTGTCGAACTCAAAGGTACCCAGATATACCCAGGTACCCCCTCCCATCTGCTGGTTGACCTTGAACTCCGTCACCCCACCGTTATGGAACACCAGGTATTTGGCATCCGACACACTCTCCGGCAGGGTCTGATAACTTACGTACACTGCGTATTTTCCTTTCTCGGGAATATCAGGAATCCACTCGGCAAAAGCTTTTTCAGGCTGCCCCTGAGTAGGAATAAAGCGGGCGGTACCGTCCGTAAACGGGTTATAGTTGTCAGGATACTGCTGGTATTTCTGGGCAAAACCCGGTTTATCGGTATCTTGCCAGCGGTATTTTTTATCTTCCACTTCCAGATAATGACTGCCTTTTGTGCAAGTATTGTTGTCCACAATCACTTCATGACGCTGCCAGTCGCGCTCACGTGGCGTAAAGACCACTGCCCCCGCATTCTCCAACATCGGAATCAGGTAAGGCACCACGAACGACTGCGTAAACAGGTCTTCCGTAGTACAGAACAGTCTGGGCCGCTGCCAGCGCCACTCATTCCGCTCGTTCCGGTACACCTTGCCATGGCTTTGCCACAAGGCTATATGCCGTCCCTCCAGTCCCCGGCTGATTTCATACGGACGTGACACATTCGTCACCCACGGATTTCCCTTCGCCTCCAGCTTGCCATACAGACGCGTCTTGTCCTGTTTCTTGCGGTACGCATTAGGCACCAGGTCTTCAATGAGCTTGCCATCGGCATACACCTGCAAGGTATAATAATTCACCGGTCCCGGTAGCGACTGCTTCAACAAACGGTAGATGGCCGACACGTTTTCTTCCGTAAACGGCTGATAGCCAAAAGCTGGATTGGCATACACACGCAGCAGCTTCTTCTCATGCTCCACCTCAAAGCGTTCCAGTTTGCATTTACCGATACGGGCATACGAAGTCTCATAACTGGTAAAAAAATCTTTCAGACGTTGCTCTGTGGTCTGTTCCAGACTTTGTCCGGACACCGCCCCTGCCAGGCAAAGAAAGCCTAACAGCAAAATAGCAAATTTATTCATATACATTTTATAGGGTTGCCACAAAGGTACAAAATATCACAGATTCTTGTTCATCCAAATAAAAAGCCGTCCGGCATCTTTCGGATACCGGACGGCCAATGCATTTATTTTCGACTGACTTTTATCAGTTGTTTTCCGGACGAAGTTTACGTACGGTTACTGCAGTCTGCCACATTTCGCTTTCACGTAATGCTTTCAATTCTGCATTCAGTTTTTCACGATAATCAGGCTGAGAGTTGCTGTCGATAGAAATCTGAGCTTCGTTTCCTGACTTCACGCTCTGATACAATTTCTGTACAACCGGTTTGATAGCATCGTGGAACGGGCCCATCCAGTCAAGTGCACCGCGCTGTGCAGTAGTAGAGCAGTTAGCATACATCCAGTCCATACCGTTCTTTGCAAACAGCGGCATCAATGACTGAGTCAGCTCTTCAACTGTTTCATTGAATGCTTCCGACGGAGTATGTCCGTTTTCGCGAAGTACCTCATACTGTGCCAGCAGCAATCCCTGGATAGCTCCCATCAAAGAACCACGTTCACCAGTCAAGTCAGAAGTAGCTTCACGCTGGAAAGTAGTTTCAAACAAATAGCCAGAACCGATACCGATACCCAATGCGATGGTACGTTCGTATGCCTTACCCGTAGCATCCTGGTAGATAGCATAAGAAGAGTTCAAGCCACGACCTTCCAGGAACATGGTACGCAAAGAAGTACCCGAACCTTTCGGAGCCACCATGATTACATCTACATCTGTCGGAGGAACTACGCCTGTACGGTCATTCCAAGTAATAGCAAAACCGTGAGAGAAGTACAATGCCTTTCCTGCAGTCAGACGAGGCTTGATAGTAGGCCATACAGAAATCACAGCTGCATCCGACAACAAACACATAATTATAGTAGCTTTCTGGCAAGCTTCTTCAATGCTGAACAAAGTTTCTCCCGGTACCCATCCGTCAGCCACAGCTTTGTCGTAGGTCTTACCCTGACGCTGTCCGACAATGACGTTGAAACCGTTGTCACGCAGGTTCAAAGACTGGCCCGGTCCCTGTACACCGTAACCGATAACTGCAATGGTTTCGTCTTTCAATACTTCACGTGCTTTTTCCAATGGAAACTCTTCGCGGGTCATTACATTTTCAATAACTCCGCCAAAATTCATTTGTGCATAATTTTCTTACAATCTTTTTACGCAGCCTGAAGCTGCTAGTTGTTAGTATAATGTTAATCTCTAAAAATCACTTTACTCCGGACTACGACCTCCGAGCCGTTTTTCTTCACCTCTACATCGTATTCGTTTTCGCCCGTCTGCTCCCGATAGAAGCTCAAGGTATCTCCGTAATAGCTTTCGGCCACATAGGCCATCTCAAACCGACGGATACGCTTTTCACGGAACATTTCCATAGGAAACAAATCCAGAATATGCTCGATGTACTTGATGCTGTTCACGTGGCCGTTCAAGTCAATGTCACTGTATTTCACCTGACATTCGCCCACCAGCTCCGGATGGCTCACCTTGATACGTCCGGGCTTATCAATCGGACAGTCCTTCACGCACACATAGTCAACTATCGACCCGCCGTGCAGTGTCAGCAAATCGGCCGGCTTGCGGGTTTCCATACTGATCATGGCCCATATCGAACGAGCATAACCGATGGCTTTTCCGTCTTTATCCAGAATGGCAAAATTTCGGTCCGTAAACAGACGATATACATTTTCCACCCACGTCTGTATGGAGAAACTTTCGTATGCGCGAGGCATATCCTCCAGTTCAATTGCCAGTCGGGAAAGTACCCACGTGTAATGATTCTCATTCAACGTGGCAATACCAAATCCTCTGTCGGCTGCATGAAACCCAGCGCAGTTCAGCAAATGGTTGCCCAATACGCCCATGGTCAACCGTTCCATAAAATCCACATGAAACGGTTCGGCTACAAACCGGTAAGTTCCAACTTTACTATCCTCTGTCATATCTCAATCTTTTTGATTCTGATACCGTTCTTCACGGTGTGCCAGGTATTCATTCACCCGTTCAAAGCAACTTGTCGAAACGGCAATACGTCCGGAGCGTACAAACTGCAACACACAGTTCAGCTGTTTCAGTTCCTGATACAACGACGTGATGTCATCGCTCATTCCCACCATTTCCACAATTGAAAAAGTAGGATTCACCTCTACGATATGGGCGCTGTAACGACGAATCACCTTCGAAGCTTCCGGATTGGCCTGAAACTCCGGAGTAGCAACCTTGTACATGGCTACTTCACGCTGGAAAATCTCCTTATCCGTGAAATAATGCGCCTGAATCACGTCTATCTTCTTCTCGATTTGTGTCACCACCTTATCTATCACATCTGGAGTAGTCCAGCAAGTAATGGTGTATTTGTGCACTCCCTTTATGGAAGAAGCCGACACATTCAGACTTTCAATGTTTATCTGACGACGGGTAAACACAGCCGTAATCTGATTCAATATACCGGCAATGTTTTCCGAATGAACGATGATTGTATATAAAGTCTTGTTGCTATTCATAATTCACCTCCTTCTCCTCTCAACATTCCATTAACATATAGTTGACCGAACTTCCCGGAGGAGTCATCGGCAACACGTTTCCTTCTTCTACCACACAAACCTCCAACAGGAAAGGACCGTCGGTCGATAACATTTCCTGAATGCCGTCGTTCAGTTCCTCACGGCTCATCACTCTTCGTGAAGCAATTCCATAAGCCGAAGCAATCTGCATGTAATCCGGATTCATCATCGGAGTAAAGGAATAACGACGATTGAAGAACATAGCCTGCCACTGACGTACATTACCCAGGTAATTGTTGTTCATCAATATAATCTTGACCGGAGACTTCTGTTCCATCACCGTGCCCAGCTCCTGCATGGTCATCTGCAAACCTCCGTCACCCATAAAGGCACACACCGTACGGTCCGGACGACCGAATGTTGCCCCAATGGCAGCCGGAAGACAGAAACCCATAGTTCCCATACCACCGGAAGTAACGATACTGCGAGGTTTCGTGAATTTGAAATAACGGCAAGCCATCATCTGGTTCTGACCTACATCGGTCACCAGAATCGCTTCATTATGGGTAGCTTCGCTGACTGCATTCACCACTTCACCCATATTAATCAGTCCTTCTTTCGGGAATACTTCTTTTTCGATTACCTGATTGAATTCCTTCTCCTCGTATGGTTTGAAGCTTGCAATCCATTCCTCGTGTTTCTGCGGCTGAATCAATTCAGTAAGTAAAGACAAGGTGCGTTTGCAGTTTCCGAGTACCGGTACATCTACCGCCACATTCTTTCCGATTTCCGAGGGGTCTACATCCAAATGAATTATTTTGGCCTGTTTGGCGTAGGTTTCCAATTTTCCCGTCACACGGTCATCGAAACGCATACCTACGGCAATCAGCACATCACATTCGTTGGTCTTCACATTCGGGCCTAAATTACCGTGCATACCCAGCATACCTTTATTCAGGCGATGATTGCTTGGCAAAGCCGACAAACCTAATAAGGTACATCCACACGGGATGTCTGCCTTTTCTACAAAGTTCTGCAACTCTTTCTGGGCATTACCTAATTCTACTCCCTGACCAACCAGCACCAACGGACGTTTGGCTGCATTGATTAAGGCAACCGCCTCAGCTACTGCCGTAGAATCAGTTTCAGGATCCGGATCATAACTGCGAATGAAATCAACGTTTACCGGCTCATAATCCGTCATGTCCACCTGCGCATTCTTGGCAAAGTCGAGTACCACCGGTCCCGGTCGTCCGCTACGTGCGATATAGAACGCACGAGCCACTGCCCAAGCCACATCCTCCGCACGGCGAATCTGATAGCTCCATTTGGAAATCGGCTGCGTCACGCCCACCAGGTCAACTTCCTGAAAGGCATCCGTACCCAGCAATCCGGCTCCCACCTGACCGGCAATCACCACAATCGGTGTACTGTCAATCATGGCATCGGCTATTCCTGTAATGGTATTGGTAGCCCCCGGACCACTTGTCACCAGGCAAACACCCACTTCTCCCGATACACGGGCAAAACCTTGAGCTGCATGTGCAGCCCCTTGTTCATGACGAACCAGAATGTGATTCAATCTGTCGCGATGGTCATACAACGCATCGAATACCGGCATGATAGCCCCTCCCGGATAGCCGAAAAGCGTCTTTACGCCTTCATGCTCCAAAGAGCGCATCAATGCTTCCGAACCTGATATTTTTTCTTTACTCATAAGCCTCTCTTTATTCTACGATTCTCACTCCACCTTTATCTGCTGAGCTCACCATGCTGGCGTATGCCTTCAGTGCCTTCGAAACTTTCCGGTCGCGTGTCACCGGTGTCATTGGGCGCTGAGCCAGTTCTTCATCCGAGAGCTTCACATTGATAGAGCGGTTAGGAATATCTATTTCAATGATGTCACCATCTACAATCTTACCGATGTTACCTCCGGCAGCTGCTTCCGGAGAAATATGTCCGATACTCAGTCCGGAAGTTCCTCCACTGAAACGCCCGTCGGTAATCAGCGCACATTCTTTACCCAGATGTTTGGATTTAATATAAGAGGTAGGATACAGCATCTCCTGCATACCCGGACCACCTTTCGGACCTTCATGAGTAATGACTACCACATCACCACTCACAACCTTACCTCCCAAGATTCCCTCGCAGGCAGCTTCCTGCGAATCGAACACCTTGGCTGGTCCGGAGAACTTCCAGATGCTTTCATCCACTCCGGCTGTTTTTTACCACACAGCCATCCTGTGCAATGTTTCCTTTCAATACAGCCAAGCCACCATCCTTGCTATACGCATGCTGCAAGTCGCGGATGCATCCGTTGGCACGGTCAGTATCCAGTTCCTTATAAGTAGCATTCTGTGCGCCTAACTGAATACAGAACTTACCGCCCGGTGCACTTGAATAAATGCGCTGTGCTTCTGCATCGACTTCCGGTACACAAACAGCATATTTTGCAATAGCTTCCGCCAGTGTCGTACCGTCTACACGGCGAACCGTAGTATCCAGCAGTCCGCCCTTGGCCAGCTCGCCCAGAATGTTCAGGATACCTCCGGCACGGTTCACATCCTGAATGTGGTACTTCTGTGCATTGGGAGCCACCTTGCAAAGACAAGGCACCCGACGTGACAACATATCAATGTCATCCATCTTGAAATCCACCTCCGCTTCGTGAGCCACAGCCAGCAGATGAAGCACCGTATTGGTAGAACCACCCATGGCAATGTCAAGCGTCATGGCATTCAGAAAAGCCTGACGAGTGGCGATACTGCGTGGCAGCACACTGTCGTCTCCTTCCTCATAATATTTATACGCATTCTTTACAATCAATGCGGCTGCATCCTTGAACAACTGCTTACGGTTGGCATGAGTTGCCAAAATGGTACCATTTCCCGGAAGTGCCAGACCGATAGCCTCATTCAGGCAGTTCATAGAGTTGGCAGTAAACATACCCGAGCAACTTCCGCATCCCGGACAAGCATGACGTTCAATTTCAGCTACGTCTTCATCGCTTACCGTCGAATCGGCCGACTTAATCATGGCATCAATCAAATCCAGATGCTGTCCACCCCACTCCCCGGCCTCCATCGGTCCGCCAGACACAAACACAGTCGGAATATTCAGACGCATGGACGCCATCAGCATCCCCGGGTAATCTTGTCACAGTTGGAGATACATACCATCGCATCCGCCTTGTGTGCATTCACCATATATTCTATGCTGTCGGCGATGATGTCGCGCGAAGGCAAAGAATACAACATCCCGTCATGCCCCATCGCGATTCCGTCATCGATGGCAATGGTATTAAATTCTGCCGCAAAGCATCCCAGCTTCTCAATTTCTGCCTTGACCTGCTGACCGATTTCATGCAGGTGAGTATGCCCCGGTACAAATTGTGTAAAAGAATTCACGATGGCGATAATCGGTTTTCCCATCATTTCCTTTTTCATTCCATTGGCCACCCACAATGCTCTGGCACCTGCCATGCGGCGACCTTCCGTGCTCATCGAACTACGTAACTGATGTTTCATTTTCCTCACTCTTTAATTAAAAAGCCTCTCTCATCATCTGGTGAGAAAGGCTTTCCATATTATCACAACTACATGATTACATACACGAAACCTTCTCACCTCTTGGTGCCACGACCACGACGCGAATAATATGCAGGACTGCCAGGTTTGCCAATGTATTCAGTGTAATCATATCTGTCTTCTCTCGTTTTTTGTTTACAGATGCAAAGGTAAAGGGTTTTTTGTAACACGCAAATAAAAATGACACTTTTTTTTCAAATAAATTATTATTCGTAAGAAACTCCGCATTTTTGTTGTCAGTTTATCATCTCCACATTTTCATATACAACGCATGAATTTAGGCAGACTCATCCCTGCAAAACTTCTGAATCTGAGTATTTTCATCTTATTATTCTTCCTCATCCTAACGTCTATTTATTTAAGAATATATCTTGATATACCTTATTTTATTTCATTTAAAGAATCCAATTCTTATTCTTTTTAATATCTACGTGTTTTTTAGTAAAAACAATTTGGATTGAATTG
>ENA-OPZN01000022-OPZN01000022.1-human-gut-metagenome-genome-assembly--contig:-NODE-22-length-73052-cov-12.593857_pt1 | contig 73052 bp, 58 predicted proteins | sample MGYA00242483_ERZ504503 | MGnify/ENA primary metagenome ERZ504503 (study PRJEB26092, sample SAMD00036285) | human gut metagenome | host: Homo sapiens | study: EMG produced TPA metagenomics assembly of... | reverse complement strand
TCAGTTGCCGGCCAAATGGATCCTCGTCCAAGCCAGGAGTGGTCGGTGGTGCTTGATCCCGCCCCGTGCCGGCGCTCGCGCGAAGGTGTGCAGGCAGATTGCCGAAGCCGAAGCGAAAAGTGTGGTCTATATCGCATGCGATCCGGCAAGCCTTGCCAGAGATACCGCCACGCTCGTGTTACTTGGCTACGAATTGGCGGATATCCGCGCGTTCGACATTTATCCCATGACCCATCATGTGGAGACTGTGGCGTTGTTCAGAAAGCACGAACAGTGAGCATGCCGTTATTCGCAAGTCGTGCGTTTTTTGGAATGACTGCGATTGCGTTGTCTTGCGCGCCGCTATCTGGTTGCGTGCCGTCGAATGCCGCGGTGGGGGATACGCAATCTCCCAATACTGCGGTGGCGCACTCCACGGAGGATCGTGACAGCCTGTCCATCGCCATGATTGGATCGGATGATGTCACCGCCGATTCCATGGCAATGGATGCCATGGAAGCCGGTAAACTCAAGCCGGTGTACATTACCGTCTCGGGCACTGTGGACGCGCAATCCACCGCGCAGCAAGGCGTGCGTGACATGGCGCAACGCAAGGCCGACCTCATTATCATCGCAGGAATCGACGCGAACGAAGCCAATGCCGAAAACTGGAATGATGCTTTGGAAACCGCAAGAACAGCGGGCGTTCCAGTGGTGCTTCTCAATCCTATCGCCGTGCCGAAAGACAACAAACTGTATGCGGCTACCATGACGGTCAACGATCGTATGACCGACGCGATACCGCTCGACGATGCTGCTGTGGCCGTGGCTAATAATGATCCTCACGACCGGGAAATGCTGGTAACCACGATTACCCACTGATATGGTTTTGCACCATGTCGGTATGAATGACCAGCAGTTCGTCTTTTGATGAAATACCCTGAAAATTCCCTGATTTTTACCTGTGTTTCACAAGAAGTTGACCGGAAAACGGGAGTGTGACGGTAGGCTGGCAATCATGAGCGAAAGTCGAACAATGCCCCTCATCGAAGAGACGGGGCTGACACAAGGCGAAGTGATCGCCCTCAGGGAAAGCGGATTGAACAATGTGGTCAAGGCATCGACCTCACGTTCGCTTATCGATATCGTGCGAGCCAACGTGTTCACCTTGTTCAACGGCATCATCTTTGCGGCCATGGTTATGGTATTGATCACTGGATCGTGGAGAGACGCGGTGTTCGGCATGATCATCATCATCAATACCGGCATAGGCATCTGCACCGAATTGAAAGCCAAGCGTACTCTTGACAAACTGTCGATTCTGGTGGCTTCCGACTATCTTGTGCACCGCGACGGCAAAGACGTTGAAATACCGCACAACGATATCGTGCTCGGTGATTTCATGTGGATCCGTTCCGGCGAACAGGTGCCCGCGGACGCGCAGATCGTGCACACTTGGGGACTGGAGCTGGACGAATCCATGCTTACCGGCGAATCACGGACCGTACGCAAGGGCGAAGGCTGCGATATTTTCTCTGGATCCACCGCCATCTCCGGCATGGCGTTGGTGAAAGTCACCGCCGTAGGAGAGCACAGTTACGCGGCCAAACTTACCGCACGGGCGAAGGTTTACAGGAAAACCGTATCCGACCTAAACAAGGGCATCAACACGATTCTGAAATTCATGACCTTCCTGGTGGTGCCGCTCTGCGTACTGCTCATCTGGTCGCAGGTACGCACTGTTGGCGGCTGGAATGTGGCCATTTCGACCGGCGAATGGCGTTCCGCGGTCATTTCCGCAGTGGCCGGTGTGGTCGGTATGATCCCTGAAGGCCTGGTGCTGCTCACCTCGCTGAATTTCGCGCTCGCAGCCATTCGTTTGGCACGTAAGAACACGCTGGTGCAGGAGCTGGAATCCGTGGAGACTCTCGCTCGTGTGGATTGCCTGAACCTTGACAAAACCGGTACTGTCACCGACGGCACCATCCGACTCGATTCGTTGGAATTGCTGGGTGTTCGTGGCCCCGACGACATGCGAGGCACCGTGAACGAGCATGACGTCAGACAGGCTCTATTCGACCTATCGAACGAAGGACAGCCCAACGGTACAGGGCAAGCGATTCTGTCTGGACTACGGGAACAAGGGTTTGCGGACGGCACTGTCGAGGCACGAGTACCGTTCTCGTCGGCGCGCAAGTGGAGTTCGATCTATGACGGCAATGCAGTGTGGACGATGGGTGCGCCGGAAGTCATTCTTTCCCAAATCAACGGCGACCATGCCGACATACTCAAACAAGTCAATGATCTCGCCAATGACGGCAACCGTGTGCTGCTGGTCGCGCGAATCTACGGTGCAGCGCCCGACGATTACGAAACCGATCCAAAACTCAATCCGGCATCGTGCCCTGTCGCATTGGTGTGCTGTTCCGAACATATTCGCGCCGACGCCGAAGAAACGCTTGCATGGTTCCGTGAACAAGGCGTGCGTTGCCGCATCATCTCTGGCGACAATCCCGTAACCGTCGGCGCGATCGCAAGAAAAGTGCATCTGACCGGCGAACATGAACCACGATTCATGGACGCGCGTGAGCTGCCCGCTGACATTACGGAGCTGGCGCAAGTACTGGAAAACGTGGATGTGCTTGGGCGTGTGCTGCCCGATCAGAAAAAGGCGATCGTGGAGGCATTGCATGCAGGTGAGCATGTGGTGGCGATGACCGGCGACGGCGTGAACGACGCGCTCGCCATCAAAGAGGCCGATCTGGGTATTGCGATGGGCAATGCTGCGCCCGCCACCAAGGCCGTGGCACAGGTGGTACTTGTCGATTCGAAGTTCTCACATCTGCCCGATGTGGTGGCGCGAGGGCGTCAGGTTATGGCCAATATGGAACGTGTGGCAAGCCTATTCCTCGTGAAAACCGTGTATTCCGCACTGATTTCGTTGGGTGTGGTGCTGACGCAGATACCATTCCCGTATCTGCCTCGCCACATCACATATGTGGGTGGATTGACGATTGGCATGCCGGCATTCATTCTTGCGTTGGCTCCGAACACGCGTCGTTATATTCCAGGATTCCTGAAACGCGTGCTGCATTTTGCTGTGCCCTGCGGTGTGGCGGTCGGATTGTCGATTTTGTCCACGTCGTGGCTGCTGCCGATATTCATGAAGTGGAATGTGCAGGATTCGGGTGCGCAGTTGGCGATGCTGCGTGGCGTCAACGCGATTATTCTGCTCATGATGGGAGTGTTCGTGCTTGCGCGGGTGGCAAAGCCGTTGCATTCGTGGCGTGGCATATTGGTATTGGCCTTTGCCGCAATTGGATTCGGGGGCATGCTCGTAAAACCGGTGGCGAATTTCTTCGCGCTGGTGGTGCCGACCGGGCAGATGCTGGCTGCGACGGCGGTGGCAATGGTGCTTTCGGCACTCGTGTTCTTGGTGTGTTTGCGTTTGGTGCCGAAAATTCCGAGTATTGTCCCATACTTTAAGAAGACACGCCAGAGCTGAATTAACTTGGCTGTATCGTAGGCGACGAATAATCAGCTGTGTTATACAGCCAAAAAGCTCGGAGGTAGCATGTCTGTGCGCGACGACCAGCTCGACACCCTGAAGGTGGACGGCAAGGATTATGAATATTACCGCATCGCAGATCTGCCGGGCATCGATCATCTGCCGTATTCGTTGAAGGTTCTCGTCGAGAACCTGGTACGTAACATCGATGGCGCCAACATCACGGATGATCATGTCAAGGCACTGTTGGATTGGGATCCGGCTGCACAGCCGAGTCATGAGATCCAGTTCACCCCGTCCCGCGTGGTCATGCAGGATTTCACCGGCGTGCCCTGCATTGTGGATCTTGCCACCATGCGTGATGCGGTCAAGGATCTTGGGGGAGATCCTGAGGTCATCAACCCGCAGGTGCAGTCCGACATGGTCATCGACCATTCCGTACAGATCGACAAGTACGGCATCGCCGACGCGGTCGAACAGAACATGGACATCGAATACCAGCGCAACGGCGAACGTTACCAGTTCCTGCGTTGGGGTCAGCAGGCATTCAAGAACTTCCGCGTGGTACCGCCGGGAACGGGCATCATCCACCAGGTCAATATCGAATATCTCGCCAAGGTCATCATGACCAAGGTCGAAGAAAACGGTGGCAAGACTCTTGCCTATCTTGATTCCTGCGTGGGCACCGACTCGCACACCACCACCGTCAATGGCTTGGGCGTGCTCGGTTGGGGCGTTGGCGGCATTGAAGCCGAAGCGGCCATGCTTGGACAGCCGATCTCCATGCTGGTGCCGCGTGTTGTCGGTTTCAAGCTTACCGGTTCCATTCCTGAAGGCGTCACCGCCACCGACGTGGTGCTGACCATCACCGATATGCTTCGCCAGCATGGTGTGGTCGGCAAATTCGTGGAATTCTACGGTGATGGCATCGCCTCGGTGCCGCTGGCCAACCGTGCCACCATCGGCAACATGGGTCCGGAATTCGGCTCCACCTGCGGCATTTTCCCAATCGACGGCGTCACTCTCGACTATCTGCGCTTGACTGGCCGTTCCGAAGAACAGATCGCATTGGTCGAAGCGTATGCCAAGGCGAACAAGCTGTGGGGCGACACCACCGATCCAAACTACGTCGAACCGCAGTATTCCGAATACCTGGAACTCGACCTCGGTACTGTCGTACCGTCGATCGCTGGCCCGAAGCGCCCGCAGGATCGCATCAAACTGTCTGAATCCAAAGCGAAATTCGTCGAAACCTTGCCCGCGTACGAAACGGACAAGACCGTGCAGGAGCCGGTTGCCGTTTCCACCGACTTCCGCGGTGACTTCGACATCACCAACGGTGATGTGGCGATCGCATCCATCACCTCGTGCACAAACACATCCAATCCGTCCGTGATGATCGCAGCCGGTTTGATTGCACGCAACGCGCATGCCAAGGGTTTGAAGCCCAAGCCGTGGGTCAAGACCTCGCTCGCACCGGGTTCCCAGGTTGTGGCCGACTATCTTAAGGCGGCTGGCTTGCAGGACGATCTCGACGCGCTCGGTTACCAGCTGGTCGGTTTCGGCTGCGCCACCTGCATCGGCAACTCCGGCCCGTTGCTGCCGGAAATCTCCGAAGCCATCAACGCCAACGATCTGACCGTCACCTCAGTGCTGTCGGGCAACCGCAACTTCGAAGGCCGCATCAGCCCGGACGTCAAGATGAACTACCTGGCATCTCCGCCGCTCGTCATCGCCTATGCGCTCGCTGGCACCATGGATTTCGATTTTGAAACTCAGCCGCTTGGCAAGGATCCGGACGGCAATGATGTGTATCTGAAGGATATCTGGCCCACCAATGGCGAGGTTGCCGCCGTGGTGGACGGTACCGTCAGCCGTGAGATGTTCCTGAAGGATTACGCTTCCGTATTCGAAGGCGACCGTCGTTGGAAAGGACTTGACGTTCCAGAAGGCGAACTGTTCGCATGGAATGAGGATTCCACCTACGTGCGTAAGCAGACGTTCTTCGATGGCATGAAGGCCACACCGGATCCCGTCGAAGACATTCATGGCGCCCGCGTGCTCGCACTGCTCGGTGATTCCGTGACCACCGACCATATTTCTCCAGCCGGCGCGTTCAAGGCTTCCAGTCCTGCTGGCAAGTACCTGACCGACCGTGGCGTCGAACCGAAGAACTTCAACTCCTATGGTTCCCGTCGAGGCAATCATGAGGTCATGGTACGTGGCACGTTCGGCAATATCCGACTGCGCAACCAGTTGCTTGCGTCCGTAGGAGAAGAGGTCACTCCGGGCGGTTTCACCTACGATTTCCTCGACCAGAAGCCGACCACCATTTTCGAGGCGTCCCGAGACTACATCGAACACGATGTGCCTCTGGTGGTACTTGCCGGTAAGGAATATGGCACTGGCTCCTCACGTGATTGGGCTGCCAAGGGAACCGTTATGCTGGGCGTCAAAGCCGTTATCACCGAAAGCTTCGAACGTATCCACCGTTCGAACCTGATCGGCATGGGTGTGCTGCCGTTGCAGTTCCCCGCAGGCGACTCCTATGAGAGCCTCGGCCTTGATGGCACCGAAACGTACGATATTGCCGGCGTTGAAGAATTCAACAATGGCATCACCCCGAAGACCGTGCGTGTCACCGCCACCCATAGCGACGGTTCCACAACCGAATTCGACGCGGTCGTACGCATCGACACCCCAGGCGAGGCCGACTACTACCGCAACGGGGGCATCCTCCAGTATGTGCTGCGCAATCTCATGAAATAAATAATCACATGATTGAGATCGGCAAGTGACAAAGCCCGTGTCGCACTGTGCAATGCAGTATGACACGGGCTTTGTTGATACCGGTTTTTCATGCGTTTGATACTACGTCGGAATCGGTCTGTCTCGTCACATTGTTGACCCAACGATACTTTCGATAATGCAGCAAAGCAGGAATCATCTTGATGCATTCGTCGGTATTCAGCAAAGCATAGACCGCCAATACCGGCAACTTCCACACGAAAGCCGCCAACAGACCGACCGGTACGACGACAAGCCACATAACGCTCGCATCGCAGACAAGTCCGAACCGGGAATCGCCTCCGGCAGGGAAAATACCGGCGATAGTCAGATTGGCCATGCACCCGCATGCCGCATAATAGGCGCAGATAAACAGCATAACCGACAGATAACGCGTGGCCTGCGGCGTCAATCCCGCCCACTGCAACGCCAAAGGACGTGCCGCGATAATCAACAGGCCGGTTCCAACGCCAACTGCCGCCACCAGTACACAGAGCCTGTCGCCCATAACCTTCGCCTGATCGAAAGCATTGCGGCCAAGCAGATTACCGACAAGAATGCCGCCCGCATTGCCAAGGCCAAGACTCAAACAGACCAACAGATCCTTGACGATATTCGCAATGGAATTGGCCGCCACCGCATCCGTACCAAGATGACCCATAATCACGGTGTACATGGTGAAACCGCAGCCCCAAACCAGCTCATTGCCAAGCACGGGCAGACTATACTTCCAAAAATCCTTCTGCAACGCCACATCCGGATGCAACATCATCGACAACCGCAAACGTGGGCGGCCATTGCGGCTGGCTACAAGCACAGACCACACCAGTTCGATGGCTCGGGAAATCACCGTGGAAATCGCCGCGCCGAAAATACCCAATGCGGGTAAACCGAACCAACCATAGATCAGCACCGCGTTCAGCGCAACATGCACGATCACGCCAACCGTGCTTACCGTCATTCCGGTGACCGCCGCACCCACATTCTTCATCAGACACAAATACATTTGCGACAAACCGATGAACAGGTACGAAACCGACGAAACCCGCAAATACTGTGAGCCGATGGCAATCAGCGTCGCATCGTTCGTCATAATCGACATCAACGTTTCCGGAATGAGTAGCGTCAATGCGAAAAACACCAGCGACAATCCGCCGGCATACAGCATGATGAACGCCAAGACACGTTCGACGGCATTCGTGTTGCCCGCACCCCAATACTGGGCCACCAGAATGCTCATGCCAAGCGTGAGCGCGGCAAGACACAAACTGAAAATGAACTGGAACTGCGTGGCAAGAGACACTGCCGACAGCTCGTTTTGACCGACGTTCGTCAGCATAAGAGTGTCGGCGCACGATGACAGCGCCAGCATCAGTTGTTGAAACGTGATGGGCAGGGCGAGCGTCAACGTCTGTCGAAGAAACTCGAGCCAAGTGATGGAAGATTGCATGATGATGTGAGGATGGTTGGTGCGTGTAGGAAATGTACGAGAAATACATTGATGGGGTGCGGGCGATGATAGCCAATGCCCGCACCCGAGTGAAATTGCGGTGCGTGAACTAACGATTTACTGAATCGAATCCTTCCAAGCGTGATATTCCGCTGCCTTGCCTTCCCAATATTCGCGGTCGGCGTCGGTGATCTCACGGATCACATGGCATGGATTGCCGACTGCCACCGAATGCGAAGGAATGTCCTTGACCACCACTGATCCGGCACCGATCACCACATCATCGCCGATGGTGACGCCAGGGCCGACCACCACATTGCCGCCGAACCAGACATCGTTGCCAATGGTGATCGGACGAGCGCCTTCAGGGCCGGAGGAACGCACCGTCGCATCGATCGGATGATACGGCGTGTACAGGCCCACTCGGGGGCCGAAGAACACGCGGTCGCCGATGGTGATGCGTGCCACGTCAAGGAAAATGCAATCCATGTTGGCATAGAAATTCTTGCCGATGAACGTGTTGCATCCATAATCGCAGTTGAATGGGGGTTCCACGAATCCACCCTCTCCAAATGCGCCGAACAGTTCGTGAAACAGTTCGTCACGTTCTTTGAACGCGTCATATTCGGACGTGTTGATGGCCTGCACCAAGCGACGCTTGCGCATATTCGCTTCCTGCTGTTGCGGACTATCGGCCACATACAGTTCGCCGGAGAGCATACGCTCCCATTCGTCGCGTGCCGGATGATTGGTGGGTTCCACCATGCTGCCTCCTCTGCTGTATTACGTCAATCGATTGACGTGACATATCATGTTCCATTCAACGGCATCATTATTCGTTGACACTGTATTTCGTTGTATTATCGTTCTTGATTTTCGTATTATTTACCGTATCCACTGATGGGGTATTGCATGGGACAGATGGGATTAGACGTTCGTGACGTGCAGGTCGGACAAAACGAACAAACGGAACAGCCTGAACTTGCGCAAGACGGTCGTCTTCCATATGAGTTCATGCCGGTCACCAACTGGGGACGCAAGCCCAACGGCGCGGAAATGGTGCAATATGATGCGCCGATGTTCTTCTCATTCACCGAACATTCGCTGCTGCATCAGTATCCGAACATGCGCGCGGAATGCCATTGGCATATCGACTTCGAATTCACCCACATCATCCGTGGACACATGTGGTATTTCGTGAACGGCGAAAGCATTCGTCTCGAAGAAGGCCAAGGCATTTTCGTGAATTCGCGCCAATTGCATTACGGTTTCACCGAGGACGGCACCGATTGCGAATTTTCCTGCACTCTGCTGAACCCTTCATGCATGTGCATGCCGAACATGGTTTATGAACGCTTTGTGGCTCCGTTGATGGCGGACGAACGGCTCCCGTACATGGTGTGTGATCCTGAAGATGAGCATGGATCCGCGTTGCTGGAATGCATGATGCGGCTGCATGATGCGAAATTCGGTCAGATGCCGGCTGCCCAGACCATGCATCCCGCCACCGTTGACAATATGAAATTAAAGGATGATACGGCATCGTTGACCGTGCTCAGCTGTTTTTATACGATGGTGCGTGAACTGACGGCCATAGCGGGCGAACATGGCAAGAATGGTTCTTCCAAATACGACAGGAAGAATCCGAAGATTGCTATTTTGAGCAAGATGATTGATTACGTGCAGCACAATTACGTTCGACAGATCACCCTGGAGGAGATTGCTTCAGCAGGGTCCGTCGGCCGTACGAAATGCGCGCAGATCTTCCATGAGATGGTCGATCAGACGCCGATTGAATTCGTCAATGACGTGCGTATGAGAGCTGGAGCGGAAATGCTGGACACCACATCGATGCCGGTTTCCGACATCGCCAAAAAACTTGGTTTCTCATCATCGACATTCTTCACGCGCACGTTCAAGCAGTACATGCATACGACGCCCACAGCCTACCGGAGGAATATGCTCAAGTAGACCGTGGACGTCGTATGCGATCGTCATGCGGCTGCCACAGTGTTGGCGTCGACTACTTGGCCAACTGCGTTGTGGCGGGGGAGGCCAACGTCGGGCGGGCTCGCCGAATGCGTCCCAAGGCCAAGCCCAGACAGATGAACGCTACCGCGAACATTGCCACCAATCCGGTTGATGACGCCCACGCGCCGTAGTCCACGCCGCTCGAGGAGGCCGTACCCAGTCCGAATACGTGGTCTATCGATGAGCAGAGCCACCATCCAGGCAGCAGTTTTCCGATGATGATCATGGGATCTGGCATCATATCCACGGGGAACGCCATACCGGAAGTGAACATGACCAGCAGAGCGAACACATTGACGAAACCGTTCGTTGCCATTTCATTGAAACCGGATGACCCCAACAGGAATCCGCAAGCGATCGCCATAAGCGTGTAGACCATCAGCGACACGAACGACAAGCCTACGTTCACGGCATTCAGGCCGGTAAAGGACACTCCGGCCAGCGCCATCAACAGGAATGTCACCGCGGTATACGCAGCACATACCAGCAGACCGACGTCCCGCATGTCAGCATTTGCTGCGCTTCCAACGACACCAGACGCGCGGGGGACGAGTAGAGCCTGCGGCGGATTTCGTTGTCGTTGAATGTGCTGACCACGAGGAACGTGCATACCGGCATGACCAGCAACAGTGGATACAAGCCGGTTTTGAGCGTGCCCGCGAATGCCGATGAGCCCGGTGTGGTGCCGTCGTCTTCAGAGTCCGAGGACACCACGGCGATATGCGACTGTTTCATATCGGCGGTGGCAGCATCCAACGTCGTTGCCATGGCGGCGTCGAGCGTGCGCTGTGCCTGCGGCATGCCGAGATAGGCGGTACGCGTCAGCGAAAGAAACTCGTTGACTTTCAGCTGTGCGAGCGATCCGGCTCCGGAAGCATAACTGACGACGGTATCTATGGTCGGTTGCGTAGCCGTGGCGTTATCCGCATACTGCAGATAACGCTCGGCGAAACCTTGTGGCACAATCGCAATCAAATCAACATAATTCGATGCGACAGCCTGCTGCAACGATATGGAATCGTCATCAATGGTGACCATCTCACCGTCCAAAGCGAGGTAGGAACGCAACGATTGAGCCACATGCTCGGCGTCGTCATCACGGTCGATTACCGCAATACGGGCGGATTCCGGCTCATACGTCGTCGCTCTGGCAGCTGTGGAGCCACGCATGATCTGCCAGCTGATGGAAAACATCATCGTGCCGATCAGCACCAAGTAGATAATCACATACAATTTGCGCGCTTTGAGAATGCGCAGTGCTGCTTTACAAGTGTTCATAGCGTTGCCTCCTCAACAGAACGGTCGCCATACCAAGACAGACCAAGCTCATCGCAGCCAATACGCCCACCGTGGCAAAGAACGGGCGGAAACTGTCGTAATACAGAATGTCGTAGAACAGATTCGTAATCTGTTGCGCCGGATTCAACATGCTCAACAGGGGCGCATGCTGCGCTATCTGATCGCTTAAATCCATGGCGAACGAGCCATACAAACCGGAAAACAGCGACAGCGTGCATGCCAAGGCCGTGCACAATCCCTGCTTGGCACTCGTGGAAACACCCTGTATTGCGCCGATCAACGTGCCGAACGCGCTTGTGGCGAATGACGCCATCAAGCACGCGCCCAAGCCGGCCCATTCACGACCGCCGAGAGAAATCTGGCAGCCGAAACGAATGTACAGCATGGCCACGGTCAGACTTAGGAACGAGCAGATCCAACTGGAAAGAAAACCTGCCAGCAGCTGTTGCAGTTTCGGCAGGGGAGCGACGGAACGGCGAATGCCAAGTGCCGACAGGTTTGCCTGGGCCAACGATACCGCGTTCACCGCGAAACTCATGGCCATCATCGCGGCCATGCCGAGCAACGCGTAATAGTAGCGTGCGGTGCCGCTTGGCTTGAAATTCGTCAGCTGCACTTCCTTCGTGAACCCACTCGACGAGCCGATGCTGCCGGTGAACGCGTCATCCAACAACGCGGACGGATTGTGCTGCGCGGTATTGATCACCACGGCGGTGTTGCGATTGTACAAGTCCACGATATTGCCCAACACCGTCAGGGAAATATCCAGACCACTGCTCGACGCCATCACATCCGTGGCGGATGTTTGCGTGGCTTGGGAAATGGCCAGCTGCAGTTTCCCACTACCGTCGACGGACAGTCTGCCCTGCGCTTGGCGTCAAGCAGCGCTCGATCCGCGGCTTCCATAGATGCGGCTTCCGTGACGGTGATGAGTTTCGGCATGGCGTCACCGTCATCATCGACCTTCGCATGATCGCCATCGGCACCGGTCGCGCCAGTATCGGACGAAATGCCGTCGACCAGCATCTGCGCGCCCGGAGAGGCGCGCCAATCGTCGTTATTGACCACGACGACGTCAACCGTGTGCAATGCGTAACTTTCCGCGATATTGCCGAACATGCCATTGAACATGGTCGCCAGAATGATGGGAAAGGCAAACAGCCAGAACAGCTGCGCTTTCTCCCTGAAATGCAATTTCAGATTGACCAGCAATGTCTGCAACATAATGTCAAACCTTTCGAACCATGATTCCGTCAGTCACGCAACGCCGTGCCGGTCAGTTCAAGGAACACATCGTTCAGCGTCGGCTGCCGGGAGGAAAGATGCCCGATATTCGTGCCATTGGATTTCAGCAACGTCAACACGTCAAGAAGATTGTGATCGCCCCTACGGCAACGTACCGTCAACTCATGACCGTCATAATCGGCGCTCATCACACATGGCAGCGCACGTAACTGTTCCAATGCCTGCTGCGTTCCCGCCTCATGATGCAAGCCACCCAGATCGTCGGTTTCCACACTGATGCGTTCGCCGGTGTCGATCATCGCCTTCAACTCGTCGGCGGTGCCCAAGGCCAAATGCCTGCCATGATCCATGATGAGAATGCGGTCGCAGATCTGCTCGACCTCCTCCATGTAATGGCTCGTGTAAATCACCGTCGCGCCTTCGTGGTTAAGACGCTGAATGCCCTCCAGAATCGCATTGCGGCTTTGCGGATCGACGGCGACGGTCGGCTCATCGAAGAAAATCAGATCCGGCTTATGCGCCACACCGCATGCGATGTTCAATCGACGAAGCAAACCTCCCGACAATTTCGACGGACGGAACCTGCGGTAATCGCGCAAGCCCACAAAATCCAGCGCATCCTCAACCAGCGCATGACGGCGTGCCCTGTCAGGCACATACAGCGAGCAGAAATAATCGATATTCTCCTCAACCGTCAATTCATTGAACACAGCCGCATTCTGCGGTACGATGCCGATGCGGCGTTTCAGCGCATAACTGGTCGGGCTAATCGGTTCGTCAAACACACGTACCGTGCCCTCATCGAACGTCAACAATGCGAGAATGCAGTTAATCGCCGTGGTCTTGCCGGAACCGTTCGGTCCAAGCAAACCGAAAATCTCACCTTGATGCACGTCAAGATCGAAATAGTCAAGCGCCAGCATATCCCCATACCGTTTGACCAGCTTCGACACCTTGACCGCGCTGCTGGAGCTCTCACCTGTTTGCCTTTCCATACGCTCGCTCATCGGCTCTCCTTACCTCACATGTTCCAACAGCGATAACCGCCGTTTACGATAGTGATTCCATTGTCTCCGACCAAACGGCGACGACATGGTGTCTGAGGTCATAAACCTGGCGCAACACAGCCATATGGAAGATGACAAATGTCACCTTCGTGGCAAAGATGGCCCGCAACGGCGGCAACGTACACTACGCTGGGAAGACATAACCACAAGAAGCGGCGACGATGGAGGAAGGCATGCGGCGATTATTGCTTCAGGCCATATTCCTCACGTTCGGGCTGATCGCAAACCTGTATATCGTCGGAGACGTATCGGCTGAACTGGTATGCGGCGCGTTGCTGGCCATATGCTGTGCCGCGGTGGGGGAATACGCGCGCTCGTCGGCATGGACCATCGCCATACTGTTGATGTTGGATTGCGGCGCATGCTTCACGCCATCATGGTGCGCGATGATGCCGGTCGCCGCATACAACGCGGCCATGCTGCCCGCCATATCACAGAACGTCGAACAACACCGTGCGGGACGGAACCATGCCGGCTTGCGTTCGCAATTGCCGAACATGCCGCAATACGATGCGATGCAAATCACGACGGTCATCGCACGATGGGTGTGGATCATTCCCGTAGTGGCGACCTTGGTCCGTTGCCGTAATGCAGGCGCGCATGCGGATGATATGGGAGCTGCACTCATCGCCGTACTGCTGGCATTGCATGTAGTGTTGGGATTCATGGTTGGCCTGTTGTGCGCGCGCAATGTCACGCTCACCCGGCAGAACAGGCGGCTTCAGGATTCCAAACGTGACCAGATCCGCCGGCTGCGCTCGCAATTGGCGGAAAGCGAGGAAGATCGCGCCGCGTCGGTTCGTGTGGCCACGCTCGCGGAGCGTACACGCATAGCGCGCGAGATTCATGACAATGTCGGCCATATGCTTACCCGGGCCATCATGCAGTCCGAAGCGGCCCAAGTGGTGGCTCAGGTTTCTGGTCAGGAGCAGGCGGCTCAAGGGTTCGCGCAGATTCACGACACGGTGGGCGAGGCGATGACATTGGTGCGGGGCGCGGTGCATGATCTGAAAGACGAAGGCACGGATTTCGTGGCGCAGATTGAGGCATCCGCGCATGGTTTGGACAATTCCAGTACAGTGAACGTCACCTTGAGCAACGGCATCGATGCGGCTCCGGCCGCGGTGTCACGCTGTTTCGCCACGACGATTCGCGAGGCGTTGAACAATACGATTCGCCATAGCATGGCGCGCAATGTCGATATCACCTTGCGTGATTTTCCTGCGTTATGGCAGCTGCGCATACAGGATGATGGCGCCCTGTGGAACGATGGCTCCCAAGGAAACATCAACGGTATGATGGGGGAGTCTTCCGCTCGTTTTCGTCAGTTCCATGATGCCGCGCGTACGGCGACGATGCGTGATGCTTCAGGCATTGGATTGGCGGATATCGAGGAGCGTGCGCGGGCGCTCGGCGGTACCGCGGTGTGCGGCCCGTATCATGAGGGGTGGCGGGTGTTCGTGTCCATTCCCAAAACGGACGATGATGCGGCAGCGTCCGCAACAACGAAGGAGAACGTATGATGCGAGTCGCAATCGTCGATGATGATCCAATCGTATGCTCGTCGCTGTCCACGATTCTCAAAGCGACAGGCACGGCCGATATTGCATGGACGGCCTATGATGGCGAAACCGCGGTAGGTCAGTATGAAGAAGATAATCCGGACGTGCTGCTGATCGACGTGCAAATGCCGGTTATGGACGGTCTTGCCGCGTCGCGAAAGATCATCGACGCCCATCCGAATGCGAAAATCCTGATACTTACCACATTCGCGGACGAATCGTACATCGCCGAGGCGTTGGAAATCGGCACCAAAGGCTATCTGATCAAACAGGATGTCTCATCGGTGATTCCCGCAGTGCAGTCGGTGATGGCCGGACAGGTGGTTATGGGAGCGCAGGTGTTGCGGAAACTGCATGTCAATAAAGCGAGTCAGACGCAGCGTCACGTTTCGCAAGCTGGCGATAACGGGGAAAATCGTTTTTCCGGTCGTTTCGCGAATCTCACTGAGCGCGAGCGGGACGTGATGCAACTGGTTGCCGAGGGGTACGACAATCGTGAGATCGCTGCGAAACTGTTTTTAAGCGAAGGCACGGTTCGCAATCGTATCAGCGATATTCTCGCGAAAACGAACGTTACGAATCGTACGAAACTTGCGGTCGAATGGCTCGCATGCCAATAGGAAACCGTCGATAAACGGCAAACTCATCAAAACGAACAGCGTTTTCAGCGCTTGCGTAGGCGATAGGCCTTCCACACGTCGCTAAGCTTCTGACCGTTCGACGTGCGCTTCCACACGGTCAATCCCGCCGAACCGCCACCGACGGCACGGGCCGCTGCGGTTGGTGTGGAGTACTCGCTGCCGTCATCCAGTCGAAGCTTGCCTTCGGCGGTGACGGTAGCCACCCACGTTCGCCCTTGCGTGGTCGGTCCCATACCAGCGTCTCACCGGGAATGAGCAGACCAGCGGCGAGCACCTGCGCGATGGACACGCGTTTGGATGTTGGGGAGGTGGACGTGTCCGTGACTCGCAACGACTCCTCACTGAGCGTGGATAGGTCATTGCGCTCGGCATCGTAACGGATATTCCAATAATCGGCGATCAGACGAATGGTTTCATCCTGGCGGTATTGCAAGGTTTGTGGCGTACAGTCCGCAATGTCGGCAAGCTCGGCGGTGAGCGGGAAGCGTTTGGAACTCGCCGACAGCAGCATACGGTCACGACGGTCCGTATAGGATGCCAATCCCGCGATCTGCTTGTCATTAGCCTGACTGAGCGCAAGATTGCCGATGCGGTTGACCCAATGGTCGCGTGTCGCCTCAGACCATGATGCAAACGATGAGTCGGAGGCGACCTGTTCCGGCATGATCGGCAGCGCGTTGAGGCTGCGTGGTCGGGTGATACGATGCCCGGCCCGCTGCTCGTTGGCCCGAACCAGAAGCAGTTTCTTCATGGCGGGACTGGTCTGCAGGTCGCCACGCAGATGCGCGAGCGCGTTGCGGCGGTCTTCGTCGGTGATGAGTAATCCTCGGATTTGTTGGATGGTGTGGTTTTTATCGAGGTCGCGAATGGTGCTGGCTGCGCGTGTGCGTCGGTTGAGCGGGGTTTGCCTGTTGAGACTGTCCACGCCGGTTACGCGTTCTAGGGCCGCGAGTACGTCGTGAAGTCGTTCAAGGTCGTGGAGTTGAGGTTCCTCGAGGTTTTTGTTCGACGTGCGCGAGGCTGCGGCAGTGTGTGTGCCCGGCGTGGAGAATATGCGTGTGTCGGGATTGCCGAGGTTGCGTATGGAGTTGACGAGCGCCCACATGGCTACTGGTTTCCAGTCGGTGGTTTGGTAGTCGTTGAGGGATACGAGTTGGCCAATGATATCGTCTGGCAGGTTGGCGTCGGTCGGGTGTTCGATGATGCGCCATGCGTTGGCGTAGGGTGCGAGCAGGTCGTCGATGAAGGAGATGACGTTCTGCTTTTTGACGAATGGTTTGAGCACGTCCTTGCGGAATTCCTCAAGTAGTTGTGTGCAGACGGCTTTGTGCGAGATGATGAGATGGATGTCGCTGAAGAATTCTTCGAGCGTCTGTGCGTCGTCGCCGAGTGGATCCATGATGTCGTCCCAGCGTGAAGCGTAGGCGTTGCGTGCGGCGGGGGAGATTTCGGCGATGGTTCTTGCTTTGAACACGTCGGATGCGGTGAGGGGAACTCCGCGCATGTTCATGACGTCGAAAATACGGTGTGCGCCGGCGAGATCGTCGGTGGTTACGATGACGAGGGTGACTTCGTTGACGAGGTATGATGCGAATGCGCGGCGGTCTTGTGTGGGCATTTTCGCGAGTTCGTCGAACACTTGTCTGGTGTTGATGGCGATGTTGCGTTGCGCGTGCGATTCGATATCGTTGTCGCGCAGATCGAACAGTCCCTCCAGATCGCCTTCCTGCACGTACATGCGGAAGAAGTTGGTGTCGCGTTCGCGGAGTTTGAGACGTGGTTCGGCTTTGATGCCGCGTAGTTTGTCTCCTGGCTCGACGATGAGGTCGTTGAGGCTTTCCACGAGTTCGGGGTCGTCTTCCAGATCGCGGAGCACGGAAATGATGATGGAAAGTGAGATGAGGCGTTGCTGTCCATCGATGACTTGGTATTTGGTTTGTCCATCATGGACGAGGATCAGCGATCCAAGGAAATACGGCGTGTCTGGGTCGTGGCATGCGTCCTGCAGATCGGTGACCAGTTGCGCGATGTTTTCCGTTTGCCAAGTATATGCGCGTTGGAATGATGGGATTACGAACCGGTAATCCGAAGTGAAGATTTTGCCTAAAGGCTTTTCCGTTGCACTGATTGACATGGCGTTCCCCTCATTGCGTTGCTCTGTGTTCAAGTGTACGAGTGTATGATGTCATAGTCGTGGCGGCAGGTCGGCTCGTTCTACCAAACGGGCCATCTGCACGCGGCCCATGCAGAGTTTATCTGCGGCGGATGAAATATGCGCTTTGACCGTGCGTTCTGAAATGAACATTTTCTCGCTGATTTCCGCATTGGTGAAGCCCTCGGCCGCGAGAATCACCGCTTCGCGTTCGCGTTCCGGCAAGGCGTCGAGCATGGCACGGGCCTCATCGCGCCGCGACTGAGGCTGGTGCTGATGCAAATCGCCGATGAGCTGCCGTTGACTTGCCGGATTGAACTGTGGCTCCCCTTCGCACACGTCGGCCACACGGCGGATGATATCTTCCGGAGCGTCCGTTTTCGATACGAATCCTTCCGCGCCCGCTTCGATGGCGCGTTCCACCGTGTTGTTTGGACTCAGCGACGTCAGAATAAGCACATGCGGAGGATCGGGAAGCATGCGGAGCTGACGAGTGGCTTCAATGCCATCCATGCCGGGCATGGCGATATCAGCCAGCACGACATCAGGAGGATTGTGCGACGCATGTTCGATGGCGTCTGCTGCGTTGGTGCAGGCGAAGGCAACGCTGATGCGTCCGGAGGAATAATCCTCCAAAATCAGACGCATCATCTGGCAGATCATCGGATCATCATCAATCACGCCGACGGTGATCGGCTGCTCGTCATGGTTGCGTTCGGTGCTCACCCAACCCATGGTAGTCGTACATCAAGGTGGAAGACGTTATGTTGGTCAAAACCGTATTGGCATGTTCCGCCAGCCTGCTGTATGCGTTTGGCCAAACCAGGAAGACCGGCCCCCTTCCTGGTGTCTGCCATATGCGAGGGGGATTGCGGCATCGTCGGATTGCTGACGTGCACATGCACCCCTTGCAGGGGGTTCGCATCGACCTGCAACGACACCGGAGCGCCAGGCGCATGCCTGCGCACATTGGTCAATCCCTCCTGTACCACGTGATACGCAATCACGCCGATGGACTCATCTAACTGCCCCAGCTGTTGAACGTCGATCCACGTATCAATCCGCATATTCGCGGCACGGGCGTCGCCAATCAACTGCAGCAATGAGTCACGGGTCAACGACGCTTCGGCATCATTCGCAGCCAACTGCAGGCGAGCATCCTCCGGATGACGAAGCATGTCAATCACACTATGCGCCTCATCCAACGCGCCGGAGGCCTGCCTGCGGATATCCTCGGTAGTGCCGGCGATCTTTCCAGCCATACCAGCCACATTGGCATTGCCCAACTGCTCGGCCTCAGCCTTCAATTTCCTAGACTCGGCCTGCAAAGCGCTCGCATTCAATGCAAGCAACGACAGCGAATGAGCCAACGTATCATGCGCTTCCGCGGCTATCGCATCGGCAAGCTGCTGATTGTCAAGCGTGGTCCGCAACCTGCTCACCTGCTCGTTGGCCGACTGAGCCTTCGCTTCGGCCACGCGCGCAAGGGCGCGCGAGCGAATATGCAATCCGGCCAATGTGGCGATCGCCACCGCAATCAGGGCAACCACAACGGCGCTCGCGATGATCGTTCTTTCGTCGACAAGCATCACCATGGTATTGCCATACCGAACTCCGGTATATGGTTTGGAGAAGATCGCATGCCAGATCGAAGCCTCGGCAGGATGCAAAGCGTCTCGCACCTGGGACCAGATCGTCGTTGTCGCCGCGGCAAGCACTGATCGAAGCGTCACTTTGGTTCCCTGTCTCCGCGCAAGCAGAGAAGTCAACGCCATAAGCGCGATCAGCGAATCGTAGGGGAGCGCCACCACCAGTAGGCATGCGGTCCAGAACACGGCTTGCGGGTAACTGTTGCGAGCCAGAAGAATCAAACCCGAAGGGATCGCAACGAGCACGCACGCGATCATCCACAAGTAGGGGGCACTATCCTGCGCATACTGTTGGGATGCGAAAGACACCTGCGCCAGACAGGCGAAACTCGCGCACACCACCATCGGCACCGTGCACCAGATTCTGGTGCGCACTGGCACTTCGGCGGTGGAAGGGTTTGTGATCACGCTCATGACTCCCATTATCGGCATACTCATGGAAACATGCCATTGAGCTATCGGGCATGATGGCGCAAGCCGCGCGCCCCAAAGTGCAGGCAGGAATGGACTTTCGTCCAATACCGGGAACGAAGCCGATCCCGTAGGCTCGAAAGTGTTCCGACCACTTCGAGAAGAAAGAAAAAGATCATGAGTGAGTTCAACAATGCTCCGATTCCCAACGGCGGCCCGGCAGCGCCGAACGGTATGAGACCCGCGCCGATCATGCCGTCCCCGGCTCCGCAAGGCACGACGGTATGTGGCATCGTGGGAGTGGTGTTCGGCGCGCTCGGCTTGGTGCTGAGCTTCATTCCAATCATCAACAACATCGCTGCGATCTTCGGACTCGTCGGCGCGGTATTGGCGATCGTGGCCATCGTGGGCACGTTCCGAGGCAAAAAGCGTGGCAAAGCCCTGTCCATAGTCGCGGCGGTGCTGTCGGTGTTGGCCATCGTCATCACCTTGGCCATGCAATCGGCCGCCAGCAAGGCGCTTGACGACATCACGGGCACAAGCACGTCGCAATCCTCGTCGGCGGACGCCGATAAGGACGCCAAAACCGATGATTCCACCAAAACCGACACCAAGGCGAAAGGCGAGCAAGACATGGAAGGCGATCTCACCGATATGCACGTCAAAATCGTATCCGCAGTGCGTTCCGGCAACGACTACAACAATCAGCCGACCGTGCTCGTCACCTACGAGTGGACCAACACTACCGATAAGAACAACTCCTTCGCCGTGCTGGCTAATCCGAAAGTGTTCCAAAACGGTCAGGAACTCGACACCGCCATGTACTTGGACAATCCGGAAGGCTACGATTCCGGCTCCTATCTGTCTGAACTGCAGCCAGGAGCAACCGGCACGGTAACCCTCGGATATGTGCTTAAAGACGATTCCGAAATCACCGTCGACGTGACGAACCTTCTCGATTTCAGCGACACCGCCAAAGTGACGTACAAGTTCGCCATCTGACATGGCATGTCCCAGTCTTTCGCGTCCGGCACACTCCCCGTGTCGAACGCGAAACCTATGCGGGCTTTGAAGAAATCATGAGATTAAGCCAATATTCATGAAATCGTCAGGAAAATGCCGTATCGTGATGCGCAATCGAGCAAAAAGGAGCGATTATGGCATTCGGTCAACAGCCCCAGGGTAACAACGCCCAGAATAACGGCTTCAACAATCAATACCAGTACAACCAACAGTACAACCAACAGTACAACCAGTACAATGCGCAGCCGCAATACGCCTATGCGCCCAACGGTACCGCCGCAGTCAACGTGCAGACCACCTATTCCTACGAGCAGGCCGAACGCAGTTCCGTCAACAGCGCATACACGCACATGACCCTTGGTTTGATCGTCACTGCCGTGGTCGCCATCATCACCCAAATGAGCGGCGCGTACCTGGCACTCATCCAAACCACGGGCATCATCGGCATCTTCGCCCCCGCCGTCATTGAAATCGTGCTTGCCATCTACCTTGGCGCGCGCATCCATACAATGAAGGTCTCCACCGCATACGTCATGTTCTACGTGTATGCGGCGCTCATGGGCTTCACCCTCAGCACCATCTTCATGGCCTACGATCTTGGCACCATCGGCATTTCCCTCGCATTGTGCGCCGGCTTCTTCTTCGCGCTCACCATGTTCGGACGCACCACCAAGATCAACATGCTCAAGGCCGGCCCCATCCTTTTCGTCGGCCTCATCGTGCTTATCATCGCCGAAGTGATTCTCATGATCTTCGCCCCCGGCAACACCACCCTCATGATCGTCTCTGCCATCGGACTTCTGCTCTTCGCCGGCATGACCGTCTACGACGCCCAAGCCACCCGCGCGATGCTTGAACAGTATTCCGCCCAAGGCCCCGAAATGGTCAAGAAGGTTTCCATCCTTTGCGCACTGAATCTGTATTTGGATTTCGTGAACATGTTCATGTATATTCTCCAACTCCTCGGCAATCGCGACTGAAATCCAAATGACGGAGCGTCCCCGGCATTGCTCCTCAGTCGGCGTACCTTCGTGCGCCTTCCTTCGGTGCGTTTTGGGGACGCACGCGTCATTTGGCTTTCAGCCTTTGATGGGACATTATTGGCATTGCTCCTCGGTCAACGTAACGGATAAAGCCTGACCAGAATGTGGCCAGGCTTTATCCGTTGGTCAAAGACATGCTTTACGGTGGGTGCTCATGCAGAGAAAAGAGATTGGCGGCATGGCATGCCTCGTACTGGCGGCCCTCATTTGGGGATTCGCATTCGTGTCGCAAGTGCAAGGCATGGACTCCACAACACCGCTGTTCTTCGGAGCCACCCGATTCACCCTCGGATCCATTTCTCTGATACCGTTGCTTTGGTTTCGCCGCAGCACCATAGCGGAACAAGAGCGTAAACGCCGTGAAACCCAGGGAAAACCGTCCATCACCCTCGGTAACGGCGCAATCGTCGCCATGCCGAAATGGGCCGGCAATCCCATCGTGGTCAGCATCATCTGCGGAATCGTGCTTTTCACCGCAAGCACCGTCCAACAATACGGCATCCTTTACTCCGGATCGGCGGGACGGTCCGGCTTCATCACCGCTCTATACATCGTCATGACTCCGCTGCTTGCCTTCGTCATATTGCGTCGACGAGTGCACCTCAGCGTCATCATCAGCGTCGCCATCTCCGTTATCGGCTTCTACCTGCTGTGCGTCACCGACGGATTCGGATCCATCACCCTGGCGGACATGGTGCTGCTGTTCACCGCGGTCCTCTTCGCGGGGCACATCCTCGTCATAGACACCTTTGGACGAGACATGGACCCCATCCTGCTTTCATTCGGGCAGATCACCACCACCGCGATCATCAGCTGGATTGGCTCTATCATCGAAGGATCCATCGACTGGGCCGGTGCCGCGCAAAGCTGGATCGCCATCGTCTACGCGGGCGTCTGCTCCGCTGGCGTAGCTATACGCTTCAGGTCATAGGCCAACAACTTGTGCCTCCGACCAGAGCGTCCGTGATCATGTCGCTCGAATCGTTCTTCTCCGCAGTCGGAGGGGCGCTTCTGCTGGGCGAAATCATGACCACTCGAGCCTACCTCGCTGCGCGCTCATTTTCGCGGGCACCATACTCGCCCAGCTGCCCATCGACCAGCTCCTGCATGCGGCCAAACGCAAACCGGCAGACGTCAGCCGGCCTTAGGGGCCTCGCCAACCTGCGGCGCGCCATTGATATCGCGATGAATGTTCTGCATCTGCGCTTCGACATTCTGCAGACTTCTCGCGCAATCAAGCAACGTCTGCGAATGCTCCGACAGCTTCGCGTCAGGCAAATCCGTCTTATAACGCAGCGCATGCTCCAAACTCGCCCAATAATCCATGGCGATGGTGCGGAACTGCACCTCCACAGGCGTGTAATGCGGTCCGGAAGATAGAAAAACGGGAACCGCATAAATCACATGCAGCGAACGATATCCATTCTGCTTCGGATTCTTAATATAATCCTTCACACGCAACACCTGAATATCGTTCTGCGCGGACAGATAATTCGACACCGAATACACGTCATCGCGATAATTGCAGATCACGCGAATGCCTGCCACGTCAAACAGATTGTCCTTGACCGACTCCACCGTCAACGGCAGATCCTTGCGCCTCAACTTGCCGAGAATGGAATTGATGGACTTCAACCTGCGTTCCATGTGATGGATGGGAATATGGGAGAAACGCACCTGGAACTCGGAATCGAGAATCTCCAGTTTGGTGCTGATCTCATACATCGCGCCCTCATACACCTGCATTTGATCAATGAACTCGGTAATCTGATCGGAAGGCAACGGACCATCGTCGAAAGTCACCGACTTCAGCCGTGCTTGCAGTTCACTGGTATTGATGCGGCTCTGTCTATCAAGTATCACGGTTCCATAGTGTACCCAAAAGGAGCGCGGAAAAACTGAAAAAGCGCTGAAAGCGCCGTCATCCCTCCAATTCCACCGCATGCCACGCTGCATTAAGGTGCATACGGCGCGTGATGGGAATCCCTGCCGATAGCATGGAATGCTATGAACGAAGACATGATGACCGAGGCGGAGCGCGCCTCGAAACTTGCGGAACCTGCCACAGAAGACACCGCCACGCGAGGCAAGGGCGTGTTCTACGTACACACCCTCGGATGCCAGATGAACGTGCACGATTCCGAACGCATCGCGGGTGTGCTCGAAGCGGATGGCTATGTGCCCGCCACCGAAGAACAATACCTCGATCATGACGTGGACCTCATCGTCATGAACACATGCGCGGTGCGAGAAAACGCGGCGGAACGCATGTACGGCACCATCGGCCTGTGGGCCGAACTGAAGCGCCAGCGTCCGAACCTGCAGATCGCAGTCGGCGGATGCATGGCACAGCTCGACCGTGAGAAGATCGCAAAAAAGGCCCCTTGGGTCGATGCCGTGTTCGGTACCAAGAACATTGGCTCCCTGCCTCAGCTGCTTGACCAGGCGCGCATCGAAGGCCATGCGCAGGTCAAGGTCAAAGAGGAACTCAACTACTTCCCAAGCCAGCTGCCCACCGACCGCGCGTCGAAGGTGTCAAGCTGGGTGGCCATCTCCGTGGGATGCAACAACACCCTGCACGTTCTGCATCGTGCCTACCACCCGAGGCAAGGAACATGATCGTCGCCCGGGAGACATTCTTGCCGAAATCCGCCAGTGCGTGGACGAAGGAGCCAAGGAAGTCACGCTACTCGGCCAGAACGTGAACTCGTTCGGTTACGGCATCGGCGACCGTTTCGCCTTCTCCAAGCTACTGCGCGCATGCGGTGAGATCGAAGGATTGGAGCGCGTGCGGTTCACTTCGCCGCATCCCGCCGCCTTCACCGACGACGTGATCGCAGCCATGGCCGAAACGCCCAATGTCATGCACCAGCTGCACTTCCCGCTGCAGTCCGGATCCGACCGAATCCTGCGCGCCATGCGCCGTTCGTATCGTTCCGCGAAGTTCCTTGACATTCTGCGTAAAATCCGTGAGGCCATGCCGGATGCGCAGATCTCCACCGACATCATCGTCGTTTCCCGGGTGAAACCGAAGAGGACTTCCAGAAAACCTTGCGTGTGGTGGAAGAGGCGAGATTCGCGTCCGCATTCACCTTCATCTATTCGCCGCGCCCAGGCACTCCGGCAGCCGAAATGGAGCAGGTGCCGCACGACGTGGTCCAAGACCGGTTCGAACGACTCGTGGCATTGCAGGAACGCATCACCGAAGAAAATCTCAAAACCTTCGAAGGCCGTGACGTCGAAGTGATGGTCACCGGCGCATCTGGCAAGAAGGACGCCGCGACCCATCGTGTCACCGGGCGCGAGAAAACCGGCGTGCTCGTGCATGTCGGTGTGCCCGAAGGCGAGCCGATGCCGCAGGTAGGCGATTTCGTGACCGCCACCATCACCCACGCTGGGCGTCACAACCTCATCGCCGATCCCGATCCGAGGCGGGGCAGACCTATGCCGTTCGACACTGAACAGACCTCTGAGAAAACAGACAAAACAGGAGACGCCGATCCTGCCATGCAGCGCAAGGTCGTATCCATTGTCGGACCAACCGCATCCGGCAAAACCGGGTTGGGCATTGCCGTCGCCAAAGCGTTGGCGCGCAAAGGCGAACAGGCGGAAATCATCAACGCCGACGCATACCAGATGTATCGGGGCATGGATATCGGCACGGCCAAGGCAAGCCTTGAGGAGCAGGCGCAGGTCAGGCATCATCTCATCGATATCATCGAACCGGACGACGCCATGTCCGTGGCGAGGTTCCAAGAGCTCGCCCGCGAGAAAATAGCCGAACTACAGGCCAGGGGAGTGCGTCCGATCCTCGTCGGAGGCTCTGGCCTGTACGCACGGGCCGCCATCGACGACATCTCCTTCCCCGGCACCGTTCCGCAAGTACGCAAGGCGCTTGAGGAACGGGAAAAACCGAAGGCGCGGGCGCGTTGTTCGACGAGCTGAAAGCCAAGGATCCCGAAGCGGCGGCGCGCATGGACCCGCACAATCCGAGACGAACCATCCGCGCGCTGGAAGTCATCGAAGTGACGGGACGACCCTATTCGGCAAGCCTTCCGCACTACCGGTACGTCATCCCCACCGTGCAAATCGGTCTCGATCTGCCGCGTGAGGAACTGGACCGTCGTATCGATATTCGCACCAAGCAGATGCTCGAAGGCGGATTCATCGAAGAAGTGGAACGTATCCGTCCCAAGCTGGGCATCACCGCAGCCAAAGCGCTCGGTTACCAGCAGGTCGTCGACTATTTGGACGGGTTGCGTGACCTGAACGACACGTTCATGGACATTGCGCAGAAAACGAAGCGTCTGGCACGCAAGCAGATGGGATGGTTCGGTCGTGACCCGCGCATCCACTGGCTCCAAGCGCTCAATCCGGCGCTGCTAGACAATGCGATGGCCATCATCGAACATGCCGATGCAGGTGCCTATGACGCCATAGACGCGCAGGCGGACGCCTACACCCAGCATCATCTCGGAGACCTCGCCTGAAATGAAACTCCCGCTGCCGTATTCGTCGAAGCTTTCCACCTTATCCACGGTCTTCTCCGGCTTGGCACCCAACTTGACGGTGACGATCTTGGCGGAATCCAATCAGTGAAATTGCGTGTTCACTTAAGTTAGAAAATGTGTGCGATTCGAGGAAGTGCCATGTCATGGCGCCTCCAATGGGTAAAATCATGACCGTTATGGCACGAACAGCATCTTCCAATACGAAATCCGGCGGCAAAGGGTCCACGGGCAAGGCACGTTCCGGCGAGACCAAGGTCATGGACGCGGTCGAGCCGTCGCCTGTGATGGGTGTCTTGACCAAGTACGGACGTGATATCGCATGTTTTATTCTGGTGATTCTCGCGGTAATGTTCTGCGCTTCGGAATGGTTCCGGGTGCAGGGCGTGTTCGGCCGGATGCTCCACGCCTTGGCTTCCGGCCTGTTTGGTCTGATGAGCGTCATCCTGCCGGTCTTTTTGGCGCTGGTGGCATTCAGCCTCATATATGAGACCAAGCGCAAAAGCGGCAATGTGCGTATGGTGGCGGGGTGGTCCATGATTCTGTGGTCCGTCTGCTCCATACTCGACGCGGCGCTCGCGTCCGACGCCCAAGGTTTCGACATGGCGTTGCTGCAGAATGCGGGAGGTCTGCTCGGCTATGTGCTTGGCTGCCCGCTGGCATGGGGGCTTTCCAAGGCGTTCGCCATCGTTATTTTCGTGGTCGTCATTTTGTTCTCGTTGTTGCTGATTACCAATACAGGGGTTCAAGAGATTCCCGACAAAGTACGTGCATTGAAGGTCCGTTTTGGATTCGGTGCAAATAAAAAGGTTGATGACGAGACCGAGCAATTCCCGAACGAAGTGCGTATAGGAGATACCACGCTGTCGTTCGCAGAAGGCGTGCCGGCGCATAATGGAGCCGACGATGTGGCGGCTGAAAAGAAGAAGCCGATGCCGTTCTCCCTCATAAAGCAATGGATATCATCGAAATCCAAGAAGCAGGGCGCTCAGGACGGACTCGATCATTACGACGGTGATGAGGCGTTTCGTAATGCTGCCGAACGGCATGGCGAAACGGCGGAAACCATGCTTGACGAACCATACCAGAGCGTCTCGCGGCCGCGCAGCATTTCATCCGACGAACATTCCGCTCAGGATTTCGGTGGAACCGTCGCCATGCCGCAGACGCCTGTGGTGCGTTCCCTTTCCTCTGACCCAATCGGTTTGGCGAGCGGCACCATGCCGCAGATCCCGGAAACCATTCCGACGGTTGCCGGCCAGGCGGCGTCCGACGAGATCAAATCCGTTGGCGTGGCTGTAGGGGACCCGTGGGCCGTCATCGACGAGGACGGCACGTCCAACGGGTCGCAGGTCATGGTCGATGCGGCGACCAATGAGGTCGTGAACGATCTGGATGCCGGATCGAACGGAGAGGGCGTTTCCGACGAGTCCGGTGAGATTCCGGAGGGCCCCTATCATCTGCCTGATCTCGGCATGCTGAAGCAAGGCGCGCCGCATGCCGTGCACACTCCGGAGAACGATCGTGTGATCCGCGCTCTTACGGTCACATTCCAGCAGTTCAATGTCGACGCTAAAGTCATCGGCTTTCTGCGAGGCCCATCCGTGACCATGTATGAGGTGGAGCTTGGTCCGGGTGTGAAAGTGGAGAAGGTCACCAATCTGCAGAAGAACATCGCCTACGCGGTGGCCAGTTCCGACGTGCGCATCCTGTCGGTGATCGAAGGCAAGTCCGCCATCGGCATCGAAATACCGAACACCGACCGTGAAACCGTGGTGCTTGGCGATGTGCTTCGTTCGGACAAGGCGAGAAACGATCCGAATCCGATGCTCACAGGCGTGGGCAAGGATGTGGAAGGCCATTTTGTAACGGCGGACCTCACCAAGATGCCGCATCTTCTGGTGGCAGGCGCCACCGGTTCCGGTAAGTCCAGCTTCATCAACTCCATGCTGACATCCGTGATCATGAGGGCGACGCCGGATCAGGTGCGCATGATCATGGTCGATCCGAAGCGAGTGGAACTATCGGCATACGCGGGTATTCCACATCTGCTCACGCCGATCATCACCGATCCGAAGAAGGCTGCGCAGCGCTCGAATGGGTGGTCAAGGAGATGGATGCCCGCTACAGCGATCTTGAATTCTTCGGATTCCGCCATATCAAGGACTTCAATGCTGCCGTGCGCGCCGCAAGGTGCATGCCCCTGCCGGATCGAAGCGCAAGGTCGCTCCATATCCGTACATTCTGGTGGTCGTCGACGAGATGGCCGATCTGATGATGGTGGCCAAGAATGATGTGGAAAGCTCCATCCAACGCATCACGCAGCTGGCACGAGCTGCAGGCGTGCATCTGGTGCTCGCCACCCAGCGTCCATCGGTCGATGTGGTCACCGGCCTGATCAAGGCGAACATTCCTTCGCGTTTGGCGTTCGCGACCTCGTCGGCCACTGATTCTCGAGTCATTCTCGACTCCACTGGCGCGGAAACTCTGATTGGACAGGGCGATGCGCTGTTCCTGCCGATGGGACAGGCCAAACCGTTGCGTGTGCAGGGCGCATGGGTCGACGAGTCGGAGATCCGACGTGCCGTGGAATTCGTACGCACCCAGCGCAAGCCACATTACCGTGAGGATATCGAGGAAATGGCCAAGGAGGCCGACAAGAAGGCCATTGAGCCGGACGAAGACATCGGCGGCGATATGGATGTGCTTCTGCAGGCGGCGGAACTGGTCGTCACCTCGCAGTTCGGTTCCACGTCCATGTTGCAGCGCAAGCTGCGTGTCGGATTCGCCAAGGCTGGCCGCCTTATGGATCTGCTGGAGTCACGTGGCGTCGTGGGGCCGTCCGAAGGGTCCAAGGCGCGCGAGGTGTTGGTGCAGCCCCAGGACTTGCCGCAGGTGCTCGCCTTCATCAAGGGTGAGACCTCGTCGCTGAGTTCGGGAGTCTCTTCGGCGGCGGATTCCGAAGCGGCGATGTGACTGGGGAACGCTCCGTATGAAACGCAAATTGGTAAGCAAGTAGAAGTGTCAGGGTAACGTGAACGGTATGGAAAAGCAAGAAGAACGCAAATCATCGTTGCTTGACGGCTGGAACGCGCCGCCGAACCTTGTCACCTTCTCTCGTATCATTTTGGTCATCGTGTTTTTGGCGCTGTACGCCAAAGCCGGCGCGTGGGGCGTGGACAACGTCACCATGCGTTGGGTTGCCGCTGTCATCTTCATCATCGCGGCATGCACCGATAAGCTTGACGGCTGGATGGCCCGCAAATACAACCAAGTCACTGAACTTGGCAAGCTGATGGACCCGATCGCCGACAAGCTGCTCACCTGCGGCACACTGATCGTTGCCGCCATCTTCAACGAATTTGGCAATCCGGTGCTGGGATGGGTCGTGACCGCCCTGTTCCTGATTCGTGAGATCGGCATCACCGTCATGCGCTTCTTTGTGATCGACACGGGCGGCAAGGTCATCGCCGCATCCCAGGCGGGCAAATACAAGACGCTCTGCCAGTGCATTGGTCTGGCCATGCTCATGCTGCCTATGTGGAGCTTGGCGCCGGAAGGGGTCAACGACACCCCGATGTGGATGACCGTCTACTACACCATCACGTATGCGCTGATTTATCTTGCGCTGATTCTCTGCCTGTATTCCGGTGGCGAGTATCTGGTCAATACGTTCGGCGGCCGTAAGAAGTCCGCGGGCAAGTCCGGAAAAGAAACCAAGTAGGGCATTCATGACTGAATCTATGGACCAGACGGCTGCCGCCAACCAATCGCAATGCGATGAATTGGCTGCGGCCGTTCTTGCATATTGCGAAACCAACCATTTCAAGATCGCAGCCGCCGAATCGTTGACGGGAGGCCTGTTGGCCGACGCTTTCGTGCGCGTGCCGGGAGCGTCGAAGGTTTTCTCGGTTCCGCGGTGACGTATGACATTCGTGCCAAGGCCTCGATTCTTGGCGTAGATGCGGAACTGCTGCGCAGCGAGGGGGCTGTCCATCCTGAAGTGGCCCGCCAGATGGCTGCCGGAACGGCGAGGCTGTATCGGCAGCAGGGGGATGGCGACTGCGTTATTGGATTGTCGACCACGGGAGTGGCGGGGCCTGGACCTGATGGAAATAAACCGGCAGGTCTTGCATATGTCGGTTGTTCCCTGCCGGAGGGGTTCGGAGGTGTTCGCTCTCGGCGAACGGAGGCTTTTGAGCTTCGCCTGCAGGGAGATAGGGAGAGCGTGCGACGCGGCGTCGTGCATTGTATTCTGCAAAAGCTGAGGGAGCTTTCAGCGGATTCACAGGAATAATCCACAAAGATGAGTGTTGACCATAGTGGACAGACGTACGCACGAAAAAGGGGCTGATGAATGGAAATGATGACACTCACCAAAGAGCAGAGGGAACTCAAGGCTATGGCTCCTGCGACTGCGCAGGCTGCCGGAGCTCGTGTCAGGGAGCTTACGCCGGCTCAGCGGCGCGCTGTGATGTTCGCGCAGCAGCAGGTGCTTCGTGCGCGCGCTGCGAAAAAGGCCAAGGATGAGCGTCAGGCCGCATTGACGCGAATGTGGCAGGAAGAGGACTCCGATCGGGTACGCACGCATGCTGTGCCGCACGCTCAGGAACAGCCCGATGAGGCTAAGGAGGTTTCGCTGCGTGAAGCCATAGGCCATGTGCTGCGCGACCTGCGCACGCGAGATCATAAGACGCTTCGCGAGGTCAGCGAAAAGGCCGGGGTGTCTTTGGGGTACCTTTCCGAAGTGGAGCGCGGCCAGAAGGAGGCCAGTTCCGAACTGCTGTCGTCCATCGCGCAGTCCTTGGGGCTGTCCACAGCCCAGATGCTTCGCATGGTGGCTGACTATCTCGATTCTGTGGCTGCCTGATTCGAATGTAAGGTTGACGCCCGGCGATTGTTCGCCGGGCGTTTTTCGTGCCTGTACATGGATTCAAGTCTGTGTACACTGGGGCACGTGCAGGAACGTGAATTTTGGCAGTTACTTGAAGAGGTGCTTGGTCGTAGCTATGGTCGAGCGCTGGCGCATGACCAGGTGCTTGATCGTCTTGGCGGCATGACGGCGGTGGACGCGCTTGGCGCTGGTGAGGAGCCGCGAGTGGTCTGGAATGTGTTATGCGACCAGATGGGCATTCCCGATTCCCAGCGTTGGGGCAAGGACCATAACGCGCCTCCTATGCCGGTGCGCTGAGACGTTTTCCGAACACAACACACCTCTTCGAACAGATGTTCGCATGTTGGGATATAGTTATCCACAGACAACAACCTAGACGGGCTGTTTCCAAATTCTTCAGATCGCGTGAAAACGTTGATTTTCCAAGAAATGTTGGTTATGACTCGTTAGATCGCATATCCTCCGACCACAACGGCCGTTAGATTTGCGGGAACGAATGCCGTGGCCTTACGGTGAAGCCACCATTCGTCATAGTCAGCAAAAGGAGTAGTCATGGCACAGACGAGCGCGGCAAAGGGAGCCGCACAGAACAAGTCCGCGAACGGCATCGACCCGCGTCGTCAGGCTGCGCTTGATACGGCGCTCGCGCAGGTCGAGAAGAGTTTCGGCAAGGGATCGGCCATGCGATTGGGCGATCGTCCCGAGCAGGATGTCGAGGTGATTCCTACTGGATCGCTGGCATTGGATATGGCATTGGGTATCGGCGGCCTACCGAAGGGCCGTATCGTGGAGATTTATGGTCCGGAATCCTCCGGCAAGACCACACTGGCGTTGCATGTGGTGGCCAATGCCCAGAAAAACGGTGGCGTCGCCGCGTTCATCGATGCGGAACATGCGCTTGACCCGGTCTATGCGCGCAAGCTCGGCGTCGATACTGATTCGTTGATTGTTTCCCAACCTGATAACGGCGAGCAGGCGCTGGAAATCGCGGATATGCTGATTCGTTCTGGTGCGCTTGACGTGATCGTCATCGATTCAGTGGCTGCACTGGTGCCGAAGGCCGAAATCGAAGGTGAAATGGGCGACAGTCATGTCGGTTTGCAGGCAAGACTGATGAGCCAGGCATTGCGTAAGATGACTGGCGCTTTGGCTCAGGCGGGCACCACCGCCATTTTCATCAACCAGCTTCGAGAGAAGATCGGTGTGTTCTTCGGCAATCCGGAAACGACCACCGGCGGCAAGGCGTTGAAGTTCTACTCGTCCGTCCGCATGGATATTCGACGTATCCAGACCATCAAGAATGGTGATGAGGCTGTAGGCAATCGCACCAAGGTCAAGGTCGTCAAGAACAAGATGGCTCCGCCGTTCAAGACCGCTGAATTCGACGTGTTGTACGGCGAGGGCATTTCCAAGGAAGGTTCCGTACTTGACATGGCGTTGCAGGTCAATGTCGTGAAGAAGTCCGGATCATGGTTCACCTATGGTGGCGACCAACTGGGTCAAGGCCGTGAGAACGTGCGCCAATTCTTGAAAGACAATCCGGAGCTTACCGAAGAGATCGAGAATAAGGTGAAGGCCGAGTTTGGTCTCATTGAGCCCACCGACCAATTTGCCGAAGATGGTAATGAGGCTTCTGCGTCTAATGCCACAAGCGAGGAGAAGGCGAAAGCGGATGCTGGCAAGCCGGAAGCAGCCAAAGGCGCGGCAAAGGCTTCCAAGTCAGCCGGCAAGGCGTGACGTATGATCAGCGCTGAGCGATTTCTTGAACAGCAGGGCCTCCAGCCGGTATCATCCGAGGTTGGGGGCCTTGCCCTTTCCTGCGGTGGTCGGCCGCAGGCCGGTCGAACCGAATTCGATTACGACCGAACTCCGTCCATTGGCGGCAATGACACGCCGAGGCGTGCGCGACACGCACGACACGCAGGGCGTGTCGCAGTCGGCGTGTCGCGGATTCCTGACGATCCGAATGATTTGGATGCATGCAGGGAGGCGGCCCTTCGGCTGCTTGATGCGGCGCCGCGTCCGTCAGGCGCGATACGGGAGCGACTCATCGGCAAGGGGTATGCCTCCGAGGTGGTGGACGATGTGATCGTCAGACTGATTCGGGTCCGTCTCATCGACGACGAGGCGTACGCCCAGTCCGCGGTGCGGTACTGCACATCACGACTGATGGGGTATAGGGGAGCGGTCATGGAGCTCAAACGCAAAGGTGTGGACCGCCAGCTCGCGCAACGTGTGTGCGATGAGGCCGAATCCCAAGGCGTGTTCGCCGAGGCTGCATGGGAGCTGGGACGTCGGACAGCAAGAAAAACTGCTGGATTGGATGTCGAGGTGCGTAAAAGACGGTTCTGGAGTGCTGGTGGGCGGAAAGGCCATAATCCTGAAGTTCTGCGGAAAATCGCACAGGAATTGTTCGTCTGAAACGACTGATTCGCATAGTGGTTATGCGGTTTTCAAACACTGTTTCGCCACGGGAATCGGTCGGTGTGATAAGGGAGTGAGACCTCTTATACCCCGGGTTCTGTCGTGCCTCAGGCACGGATGGCCATCCATCTCGACCTGACGTTGCCGTCAGGCTCTAGCAGCCTACCCGAAGGCTTCGGGCGAGCAGCCCTCAAACGCCTTCTGCTTGGCCTTGCTCCCGATGAGGCTTGCCATGCGGCCGACTGTTACCAGTGGCCCGGTGGTCTCTTACACCGCCGTTTCACCCTTACCTACCGGTCGAAACCGATAAGCGGTCTGTTCTCTGCTGCGCTATCTCTCAGGTCGCCCTGGGCGGACGTTATCCGCCATCGTGCTCTATGGAGCCCGGAAGTTCCTCAACCGACGGATCGGTCGCGGCCATCAAGAGGTCTCAAATGCACTATGATAGCAAGAAAACGGACGAAAGGAAAATCAAAAAAACTTTATTTTTCTTGCGTCAACTTTTCAGTGAAATCACAATGTTGCGGCTACAATGTTGACTACCGAACAGCGAAGCAGCTGTTTGGTCCGTATATAGCGGGTAACACCGCTTGAGTCTAGGGAGGTCCACATGGAAATCGTCGTTACCGGACGTCATACGCAGATTAAGCAAAGGTTCCGTGACGTTGTCGAAAGCAAGATGAATCGTGTGACCGCTATCGCCCCGGATGCGCAGCGTGTTCAGATTGTGTTGTCGCACGAGGGCAATCCGCGTCAGGCCGACACCGCCAAGCGCGTTGAAATCACCGTCATCGCAGGTCGTACCGTGGTGCGCGCCGAGGCTTCCAGCGCCGACGAGTTCAGCGCTCTGGACATGGCGCTCGACAAGCTGACCCTCCGTCTGCGTCGCACCCGTGATCGTCGCAAGGATCATCGTCGTGGCTACAGCGATCCGGTCCCGGTCGATCTTGGTGTCGTCGAGCCGACTCCAGAAGTTGAGGAGCCGGTCGAAGTGCCGAATAACAGCCCGGCCGAAGCCGTCGCCGCTGAGCTGGGTCCGGGAGAGTCCGTCGAAGTCCAAGTAGGCGACACCCCGATTGTCATCCGTCGCAAGCTGCATATCGCGGAGCCGATGACCATCGATGAGGCGCTGTATGAGATGGAGCTGATTGGACATGACTTCTTCCTGTTCGTGAACAAGGAGACCGGTCGTCCGTCCGTCGTCTACCATCGTCACGGCTGGAGCTATGGCGTCTTCGAGATCGACACCCCGGAGAATGTGGCGAAGTAAGACGTGCAACAGGTTGGATAGGGAGATAATCTGACCGAACGGGGCTCGCGCAGTGTATGTGCGGGCCTCTTTTTCATGTCTGAAGGTGGTGTGTCGAATGGAAGAAGGCCGCAACAAGCTGAAAGTTACGTAAAATGGACGGTGTTTTTCGGAAATCGTTAAACAGCGACTAATCTCAGATGAGATAACTCGCATACACAAAGGGAGTGATTGTGGTAGATATCGTTGACAAAGCCCTGCGAATGGGCGAAGGCCGACAGATCAAGAAGCTTGAGCACGTAGCTCAGGCGACCGACGCGCTGGAAGATGAGATTGCAGCGCTCAACGACGAAGAGCTCAAGGGCCAGACCGCCAAGTTCAAGCAGCGTCTCGACAATGGCGAATCCCTCGACAAGCTCATGCCGGAAGCCTTCGCCACCGTGCGCGAGGCATCCAAGCGCACCTTGGGCCTGCGCCACTTCGACGTGCAGCTCATGGGCGGCGCGGCGCTGCACTGGGGCAACATCGCCGAAATGAAGACCGGTGAAGGCAAGACCCTTGTGGCGACCCTGCCGGCATACTTGAACGCACTCGACGGCCAGGGCGTGCACGTCGTCACCGTCAACGACTACCTGGCAAGCTACCAGGCCGAGCTGATGGGTCGTGTCTACCGCTTCCTCGGCATGAGCACCGGCTGCATCATCACCAACCAGAAACCGCCGGAGCGCCGCAAGCAGTACAACGCCGACATCACCTACGGCACCAACAACGAGTTCGGCTTCGACTACCTGCGTGACAACATGGCGTGGGAAAAGTCCGATCTGGTGCAGCGCGGCCACCACTTCGCCATCGTCGATGAGGTCGACTCCATCCTCATCGACGAGGCCCGTACCCCGTTGATCATCTCCGGTCCGGCCGAAGGCGACGTGACCCGTTGGTACCGTCAGTTCGCACGTCTGGTGCTCAAGCTCACCCGTGACGAGGACTATGAGGTCGACGAGAAAAAGAAGGTCGTCGGCATTCTCGATCCAGGCATCAACAAGATCGAGGATTATCTCGGCATCGACAACCTGTACGAGCCGAACAACACCGCACTGATCGGCTACCTGAACAACGCCATCAAGGCCAAGGAACTGTTCCTGCGCGACCGCGACTACGTGGTGACTGGCGGTGAAGTGCTCATCGTCGACGAACACACCGGCCGTATCCTGCCGGGACGCCGTTACAACGAAGGTCTGCACCAGGCAATCGAAGCCAAGGAAAACGTGGAAGTCAAGGCTGAGAACCAGACCTTCGCCACCATCACCCTGCAGAACTACTTCCGCATGTACGACAAGCTGTCGGGCATGACCGGTACCGCAGAAACCGAGGCCGCGGAGTTCATGGGCACCTATAAGCTGGGCGTGCTCCCGATTCCGACCAACAAGCCGATGATTCGCGAAGACAAGGACGATTTGATCTTCCGTACCAAGAAGGAGAAGCTTGCCGCCATCGTGCGCGATGTTGCCAAGCGCCACAAGAAGGGCCAGCCGGTGCTGCTGGGTACCGCTTCCGTGGAATCCTCCGAAATCGTGTCGTCCCTGCTTGACGTTGCCAACATTCCCCACCAGGTGCTGAACGCGAAGCAGCATGACAAGGAAGCCGCCGTCGTGGCCGTCGCGGGCCGTAAGGGCGCCGTCACCGTGGCTACCAACATGGCAGGCCGTGGTACCGATATCATGCTCGGCGGCAACGTCGAGTTCCTTGCCGATGCGAAGCTCAAGTCCGAAGGCTATTCTCCGGATGACACTCCGGACGAGTACGAGAAGCGTTGGCCGGGCACTTGGCCGAAATCAAGGAGCAGGTCAAGGACGAGCATGAAGAGGTCGTTGAACTCGGCGGCCTGTACGTGCTTGGTACCGAGCGTCACGAATCCCGTCGTATCGACAACCAGCTGCGCGGCCGTTCCGGACGTCAGGGCGATCCGGGCGAGTCCCGTTTCTACCTGTCGCTCGAAGACGATCTGATGCGTCTGTTCAACACCCAGCTCGTGGCCCGCGTTATGGCCAAGGGCATGCCGGAAGGCGAGCCGATCGAAGCGAAGAGCGTTTCCAAGGGCGTGCGCACCGCACAGAAGGCCGTGGAATCCCGCAACTTCGAAATCCGTAAGAACGTGCTCAAGTACGATGACGTGATGAACAAGCAGCGCACCGTCATCTACGCCGAGCGTCAGGCTGTGCTCAAGGGCGAAGACATCCACGAGGATATCCTCAAGTTCATCGACGATACGGTATTGAGCTACATCAAGGGCGCCAACAAGGGTTCTGACAAGCCGAAGGATTGGGATTGGGAAGGCCTGTTCAAGGCTCTGAACGCCGTGTACCCGATTGCCGTCGATCCGGAAGCCGCCAAGGACGCTGTCTCCAAGCTCAAGGGAGACAAGGCCATCGTAGCCCTGCAGGAGCTTATCGTTTCCGACGCAAAGGACCAGTATGCCGACTTCGAAGCCAAGCTTGGTGAAGAGGGTCTGCGTCAGCTGGAACGTCGTGTCGTGCTCGCGGTTCTTGACCGCAAGTGGCGCGAACACCTGTATGAGATGGATTATCTCAAGGACGGCATCGGTCTGCGTGGTATGGGTCAGCGCGATCCGCTGGTCGAATACCAGCGCGAAGGCTATCAGATGTACAACTCCATGATTGAAGCAATCAAGGAGGAGACCATCCAGCTGCTGTTCCACGTTGACATCGATCGTGTCGCCACCACCGAAGACGCCGAAACCGAATCCGATGAGGAAGAGGCCGTGAACGCAGCCGAAGCGGTGATGGGCCTGGATAGCGAAGCGCAGCCGACCGGTGAAACCGCTCCTGCCGAGCCGGAAACCGACGATGAGGCCGAGAAGACCGTCATCGACGAACTGGCCGAAGAACAGAAGAATGAGCCTGGCATCGTAGGCATGCAGCCGATCAGCCATGCTGAGGGCAAGGTTCCTGCCAATAAGCGCCCGAAGAGCGAGGAATTGCGCTCTCCGTGGGCGGATGGCCGCACCTTCCCGGGAACTGGCAAGAACGCCCAGTGCCCGTGCGGTTCCGGTCGTAAGTACAAGATGTGCCACGGACAGAACGAACAGTGACATATCGTGTGATGCTCTGATGATTCGCGCATAATGAAGGCGGTTTGCGGATTTTTCGCAGACCGCCTTTTTGTTTCATGCTCGTTGCCCGATATGCGGAAGATAGATATTGAAAATGTCTGTGTTGTTTATGATGAGCGCTTTTCTGCAATTACCTGTTCGTGATATGGACGTTGAAAAACCATGAAATGTAGAACGGTTACAATGGCGGCGATATCGTATCAACAACGTGACATGCTGAAGCGTCAAGGAGGGCATCATGGCTGAAATCACATGGAAGTCGATCCTCACCAAGCTGGTCGGAGGGGACCATCTGAGTGCCGAGGAATCCGAGTGGTTCGTCGATGACCTCATGAACGGCAACGCTAATCCGGCGGCCGTCGGTGCGGTTCTGGCAACCCAGCAGCAGCTTGGCTTGACTCCGGATGAGGTGCGTGGAGCGGCCAAGGCCATGGTCTCCCATGCCATCAAACTTGATATCGACGGTGAGACCACCGATATCGTCGGTACCGGTGGAGACGGTGCCGCGACGGTGAATCTGTCTTCCATGGGCGCGGTGGTGGCTGCCGCAGCCGGAGCGAAAGTCGTGAAGCACGGCAATCGTGCAGCCTCTTCCAAGTGCGGCACTGCCGATTGTCTCGAGGCGCTGGGACTGCCGCTCGATCTGGAACCGGAACAGGTTGCTGAGGTCGGCAACGAATGCGGCATCGCATTCGCTTTCGCACGCACATTCCATCCGGCAATGCGCTTCGTGGGACCTGTCCGTGCGGCGCTCGGCGTGCCATGCGTATTCAACGTTCTTGGACCTCTGACCAATCCGGCCTCGCCGAAGCACATGGCGGTGGGCTGCGCCAATCGCGCAATGAGCCCGATCATGGCTGCGGTATATGCGGCTAACGGACAGACCGGCATGGTGTACACGTCAAGCGAGGGGCTTGACGAAATGGCTCCGACTGGTCCGGTGTCCATCTGGGAGTTCAGCAACGGCGAAGTCACTGAGAGTGAATTCGATCCGACTGTGGAGCTTGGTCTCGACAAGGTGACGGTGGCTGACTTAAAGGGTGGAGAGCCGGAGCTCAACGCCCAGCTGTTCCGTGACTTCCTTGCAGGCAAGGACGTTCCTTTCCGCACTACCGCCCTGCTCAACGCGGCATCCGCGATTGTTGCGGACGGCCATCAGGTACCAGCTGATGCCAGCCTGACTGAACGATTCAAAGCGGCCTATGCCATTGCCGAAGAAACCGTTGATTCAGGCAAGGCCTCGGCACTGCTTGACCAGTGGATCACCGCCGCCCAGTCCAAGAAAGCTTGATATTCGGCGAAATAGCAGATCATAAGAACGTATAAGGCGTGTCTCGTCAAAACACTCAACGACGAGACACGCGCCTTATACGTATCGCGGCGACAAATATCACAGAGAAGAGCACAAAAGACGTAGCTGATGCAGTCTTCTCCATATGTTGCTATACGCGAGCTCCATCATCGAAAACATCGCGGCGGGTTTGTGTATGTCCCTTGTGCTGTACGATCAATCCAGCAGCGCCAATCAACGCGCACACGCCGAAAATCGATCCCAAAATCCCAGCCAAAGCAGGCATGAACGCAGATGCGATGATACCGGCGACACCAGCGATCAAAAGCACCCAAAACACCAACTTCGATATCTTGACATGACCGATGGAGGGATTCGTAGGAGTGAAATCATCACCGTAACGATCCATTACACTATCGGTGTCCAACCAGCTGGAACCAGTGAAATCGCGCGGTCCACGACCTTGCGGAGTGTCATCAGTGAACGTGCCCTGATCCAAATCCTGAATCGAAAGCAACGCCTCCTTCTCACGGCGCTGCGCATGCTTTTCAAAACGTTTCGCGCTACGAGAATGCTCCACGGCCTGCAAATCGTCGGCATGCGAACTTGCGAATTCAGCCCATGCGGCATCCAAATCGTCCGCATTTGAAGAAGCCCCTTCGCCACCATTCGGCGCGGCATTTGGGCGTTCTTCATCGGCATTGCTATTGTTGAGGTCAGTCATACTGATAACTGTAATCAAGCGGATGGCCATCCGCTAGGAGGATCGTGAAAAATGCTCTACTGGTTTTTCGTCAAAGGCCTGGGACCGATCGCCATCCACCGCATGGGACCGACTGCCAAGGGACTTGAAAACATTCCGCGCGAAGGCGGTGCCATTATCGCAGCCAATCATCTTGCCGTCATCGATGACGCGCTGTTGCCGCTGACTTGTCCGCGCATGATTCATTTCATGGGCAAAGCCGAGTATTTCGAAGGCAAGGGCATCAAAGGCAAGTTCAAGAAGTGGTGGTTCACTTCGGTTGGCGTGTTCCCCGTGGATCGTTCCGGTGGGTCGAAATCGCTTGGCGCATTGAACCACGCGCGTGAAATCCTCGAAGACGGCCACCTGTTCGGCATTCATATTGAGGGCACGCGTAGCCCTGACGGTCGCCTCTATAAAGGTCATACCGGAGCTGCGCGACTTGCTTTTGAAACCGGATGCCCAATCGTTCCGTCCGCCATTATCGGATCTCGCGAGTTGCAGAAGCCCGGTCAGATTATTCCTGGTAAGGGCAAGACCACAGTGATCTACGGCGAACCGATTGCCGTGGAGAAGAAGCCCGCCGACCAGATCACGCACGACGATTTGCGCACGCTGACTGATCGCGTGACCATGGAAATTCAGAAGATGAGCGGTCAGGAATACGTGAACGAATACGCTCAGAAAGTCAAGGAACAGCTTAAGGCTCAGAAAGCCGCCGAACAGGCGAACAGCTGAGAAACCAAAGAGAAAAGCCCCGGCACGACACTACACGAGCCGGGGCTTTCCTTATGCCTATACCATGATGTTTGGCAAAGCAGGTAATGCACTTTTAGAACAGTGAGGAATACATCTTCAATGTGATGGTGGTTGGTATGCCGTTCTCGTCGCGAAGACGCACTTCGGTGCCACCTACCGGATCCTGCGAAGCGACCTTCTTGTCTTGATTGGAATCCAACGTGAGCTGCGAACTTACCTTGACCGTGAATCCGAGTTTTTCCAATGCGGCTTTGGCGTCAGAGGCTTTCTGCCCCACATAATTCGGCAGGGTTATGGTTTCCGGTCCTTTGGAAACCACCACGTCGACGCTGTCTCCCCAATGCAACGTATCACCGTTGTTGACGGAAGCGGAAATCACCTGCCCCTGTGGAATCTTGTCGTCGAAGGATTCCGTCCAATTGGTGGTGAGTCTAAGATCATCCAGCGCCTGCTGTGCCTCGTCCTTCGTCTTGCCGACGATATCGGGCATAGTGACTGGCTTTGGCCCCCGCGACACCGTGACGGTGATCGTCGTATTATGCGGCAATGTGGCGCCGGGATCCACACTTAACGACAGCAACGCCCCTTGAGGCACGTCAATGGAATACGTGTCATCAGAAGCCGCGGTCTGCTCGACATTATCGAATCCAGCCTTCTTCAGTGCGTTGATTGGATCCTTGCCGGATGCGCTGGTCGCGTCGAGAATATCGGCGGGAACCGTCGCCTGCCGGACTCCCTTGGAGACCACGACCTTGACTTTCTGGCTACGACGCTTGCTGCCGCGATCGCCGACATTCGCCGGGTCGGTGGAGATGATATTGCCTTCCTCCACGGAATCGCTATACTCTTCCGACACCTCATATTCGATATCGGAAATCTTGAGCAGACTCTCGTAGTCGCTCCACTTCACATTGGTGATGGGGCATGCTGCGGACGCGTCGCATGTCATACCATCCGGCTGGGGCATGGTCCAATAGCTGCCGGGGCCCTGATAGTACCACCATGCCCAACCGCCGGCGCCACATGCAAGCAGCAGCGCCACCACGCCTGCGACGATGAGCGGTGTGCGACGCTTTTTCGCGGATTTGCTGTTTGGAGTATTGCCGGATTCGTCGCTTTGCGCGATGGGGGATTGCGATGCAGCGCTGTCGACGGCATTGTCAAGGCTATTGACGATGCCGTCTGCCGGCAGCGAGAAACGTGTCGTCGCTTCTGGATCGATGTTCTGTTGCTGCACCGGCATGACGGTTGTTGCGTTCGTCTTGACCCTGTCCAGCTTGCGTGTGCGATCATCGAATTGCTGCGTCGGCGGTGCCGGGGGAGCGGGAGGAACAGGATTGCCGACATTGGTTGGCGCACCGTTATTTGCGGGCGCGGCACTGTCGGAAGCGCTGACGTCTACCGGGGGAAGACGATACTGCCAATCGCTGACCGCAAGCGTCGATTGCAGACGCTGCAGCTCGGTTAACGCAACGGATGCGTCTGCTGGACGAGCCTCGACCGCGCGAGCCGTGAGATGGGCAAGGAATGCGGCCACGCCTTCATTGATGCCTTTGCAAGCGGTGGCAATGCTTGGCACATCCTCGTGAACATGCTTGAATACCAGTGTTACTGGATTATCTGAAGTGAATGGCACGTTGCCGGCGAGCATCTCCCAAGCCATGATGCCCACGGAATACAAATCCCCCTGAGGTGTGGCTTGATTCTTCTCAATCATTTCCGGTGCTAGATATGCTGCTGTTCCCAGCAGTATGCCGGTGGAGGAGAGTGTGGCCTGCGATACCGTTTTAGCCAAGCCGAAATCGGTGATCTGCACATGGCCACGGTCGTTAAGCAAAATGTTTTCCGGCTTGATGTCGCGATGCACCACGCCCGCACGATGTGCGGAAGCGAGGCCATCCAATGTCTCGCCAATAATGCGTAACGTCTCTCGAACGCTGAACGTACCCTGCTGGTTCATTTCGTAACGCAGGTTCACGCCGTGAACATACTCCATGACGAGATAATCGAGACCGTCGAATTCGCCGGTGTCATACACCTGCACGATATGCGGATTGGCAATGGCCGCGGCCGAACGGGCTTCACGATGGAATCGTTCCACGAACTGGTCCCGGTGCGGTCCCTGCGCCAGCTGGGTATGCATGATTTTGATGGCGACCGTGCGCTCCAGACGTTCGTCTACCGCTTGGTACACCGTGGCCATGCCGCCATCGGCGATTCTGCTGACGACCCGATACCGGCCCTCGATGACCTGACCTTCAGGGGCGTGTGGAGCTTCACTCATGGTTGATCGCTACGGTTCCTTCTTCAAAACAACTCACGTTCGAACGTGTTCCCACTTGTAGTCTACAAGCAGAGGTTTGCGGATTGTGCAACGAACGCGCGTCCTGTCCGGATGTTGGTTGCAAAACACGCAGGTCGCGTGTCACGCGCGTGTTTGGACGTGAATACTTGGCACGAAACGTGAGCAGGCCTCGATGAGCAGTGACTCGTGGTATTCGGAAAGGCTCAATGTTTCGATAGCTGTTTTCGATTCATTCCACAAATCCGCGATTCTACCGCGGGAACGTTCGATGGCTCCTGTTTGCTCAAATAGTTCAATGGCGCGTTTTACTTGAGTTTCGGAACGCGAATCGGCCTCCCACATGTCGATGAGCTCTCGCCGCTGCGTGTCGTTCGCCGCGTTGATGGCGTCGGCTAGAAGCACCGTGCGCTTGCCTTCGCGGATATCTCCTCCAACGGGCTTGCCCGTATTGCTGCTCGAACCGACAACATCCAGAAGATCGTCTGCAAGCTGGAAGGCCAATCCAAGAGGCAAGCCGACTGCCAATGCCTGCTTCCTCGCATCGTCTTTGCCTATACCCGCGGCAAGCATGCCGAATTCCAGTGGGGCAATGGTGGTGTAGCTGGCGGTTTTCCAGCGGAATACGTTCAATGAAGCTTCCACCAGTTCGTCTGGATCGTCCAACGGATTGAGCTCTACGGCCAAATCAAGTACTTGACCGACTTCGACCTCGCGGTGCATGTTGAGCAATGCCGCGACCACATCGGAACCATGAGTGAGCTTGGAAGCTGCCTTGTCCGCGATGTCCACGCTTGCCGTGGCCAACATGTCGCCGAGCATGATGCCCAAGCCATGGCCGATGGCCTCGCTATGCGTACCAGTGGAGAATGCGCGATGCGCAGACGGCTTGCCACGGCGCAGATCGGAATCATCGATGATGTCATCATGCACCAGCGCACCGGTCTGGAACACTTCCACCGCGCACGCTAAATCGAGCAGCGCGTCGAAATCACGTTCTCGCACATCCTCCGAAGCGAATGCGCGGAACGAATCCAACGTCAGCAAGGCGCGAAGCCGCTTGCCACCCTCACTTGACGTGACCGCCTGCTTGGCGACCATGTCGGCAATAGGCCTGCAAGAGGAGGCAACCGAATCGTCCGCATGAAGGAATGCGAAATCCTTCACCAACGAAACAATGCGTGATTCAATCTGTTCCAAATCGGAGGAGCTAGTCATACCAACAGTTATCCACAGGCATTCGACAAGACCAAATCTCAATGATTGCAATAGTTGCGGTACCGAAATCATTTTGCGAAACGCCGAAGAAGCCATCCTCCGACCACAGGCCTCGAAAAAAGCGGCATCGCATCGGCTCATCGGGCATAGTGCCATATAAGCGGCGAGCGAGGAAGCCGATAGACCATGCCAAGGAGGGCAGAATAATGACAACCAACAAAACCGGACGCATCACCGGGACTGAAATGGAAGAAGCCATCAGCCGATTCGAAAGGGATTGCAGATCCGACGGCGTGGGCGAAACAGTGCGTTCGTTCATTCGTGAACCGCTTTTCATATGGATGGACGCGCTTGCGCAGGCATCGGACGAGAGCGTTTCCCATTCGGAAGGCGAATTCCATGCCGAATGCGGTCTTGACCGGAATATGATCATGCGGACTACGGTGGGCATCAATCGGATGCTGTCCATTCGTGACGTATTTCTCATTTCCGCCATCGTTGACGAACGATACGCCGACCGAGACTTTCTCATGAGTTTCGCCGAAAGACCCAAGCTGTCTCGTAATGCGCAGCGTCTGGAACAGCTGCTCAGCGATTCATTCCGTGATCCCCTAGCCAGACCCGATATGAAACGTTGCGATCAGGCGATCAACATGCTGTTCGACATTATCGATATGATTCCGAAGACATATCGGGCGCAGCCGTTCGCCGTGATCAGCTACATCATGTGGTGGATGGGCCAGGAAGGAGCCATGGCATCAGCCATCAGCGCGCTCGCGATAGATGATCAATGTTCGCTGGCGGCGATTGTATGCTCGGCGGTTGAACGACGTATTGGTCCTGCCTGGACGTCGGAAACATAAGGCAACACGCCGTAAAGTGGCGTGACTTGCGCGTGAAGGCCTCATTATGCGGGAATAATCGTCCTTGCAAGATGGTTTACTCACATAGTTGACGATTTGCCCTTGCCAGAAGTGGGTCCATATGGTATACGCTTCGAGGCAGGATCAATAGGAGGATAAGTTTGGCCACCAAGGAAACGACGGCAAGCATGGAACAGGCTGATCTGACCGAAAAGACCACCTCCACGAAGAAAGCCGCCACGCGCAAGGCCTCCACGAAGAAGAGTGCGGCGAAGAAAACCACCGCAACGAAGACCCCTCGCAAGACTACCGCGAAGAAGAGCGCCCCTGCCAAGAAGGAGGAGCCGCTCGAGGATGATGCACTTGACGATGAGGACGCTCAGGTAGACGACGCCGATCTTGACGATTTCGACGCCGATCTCGATGACGTCGATTCGGATGACGAGGATGACCTCGACGACGACGAGGAATCCGAACCTGAAGATGATGACGACGAGGATGAGGAAGAACGCAAAAAGCCGGAAGAGCCTAAGGAAAAGGGCGCTTTCGTGGTGCGTGATGACGATGATGATGAGAATCTGACCCCATCCGGCAATCCGAAGCGTCGTGTGATTGCGGCGGGTGCGACTGCTGATCCGGTCAAGGATTACCTGAAGCAGATCGGTCGTGTGAGCCTGCTGAATGCGGAACAGGAAGTCGATCTGTCCGAGCGTATCGAAGCCGGTCTGTATGCCCAGCACCTGCTGGACACCGAATCCGACCAGATGGACTTCAAACGCAAGCGTGAGCTCAAGTGGGCTGCGAACGATGGCAGGCGTGCCAAGGACCACCTGCTGGAAGCCAATCTGCGACTTGTGGTTTCGTTGGCTAAGCGTTACACCGGCCGTGGCATGCTGTTCTTGGATTTGATTCAGGAAGGCAACCTCGGTTTGATTCGCGCCGTCGAGAAGTTCGACTGGAAGAAGGGCTTTAAGTTCTCCACCTATGCCACGTGGTGGATTCGTCAGGCCATCACCCGAGCCATGGCTGACCAGGCGCGTACCATTCGCGTGCCGGTGCACATGGTCGAAGTGATCAACAAGCTGTCTCGTGTGCAGCGTCAGATGCTGCAGGATCTTGGCCGCGAACCCACGCCGGATGAGCTTGCACGCGAGCTCGACATGCCTGTCGAGAAGGTGCAGGAAGTGCAGAAGTACGGCCGTGAGCCGATTTCCTTGCATACGCCGTTGGGTGAGGATGGCGATTCCGAGTTCGGCGATCTGATCGAAGACACCGACGCCATCGCGCCGTCCGACGCGGTTGCCTTCTCGCTGTTGCAGGAGCAGTTCAGGCAGGTGCTTGAAACGTTGTCTCCGCGTGAGGCTGGCGTGATCAAGATGCGTTATGGCTTGGAAGATGGCCAGCCCAAGACGCTCGACGACATTGGCCGCGTGTATGGCGTTACCCGTGAGCGTATTCGCCAGATCGAGTCGAAGACCATGTCGAAGTTGCGTCACCCGTCTCGCTCGCAGACGCTGCGTGACTTCCTTGATCAGTGATTGAAACAAGAGGTGAATGAAGTCGAGAAATTCGGTAAGAATATCGAATTTCTCGACTTCTTACGTCTACAAGACGTTCTTATGGATGAAAACCGAAGCAAAACTGCAAGTCAGAATGAGGAAAATGGCGAAAGACAAGGACAATTACGGCGCAGGTAGTCTTACCGTGCTTGAAGGTCTTGACGCGGTGCGCAAGCGCCCGGGCATGTATATCGGCACCACCGATAGCCAAGGTCTGATGCACTGCCTGTGGGAGATCATCGATAATTCCGTCGATGAGGCTCTTGCGGGAGTCTGCAATCATATCGTTGTGACGTTGCACAGCGACGGTTCCGTGGAAGTGGCCGATAACGGCCGCGGTATCCCTGTTGACATCGAGCCGAAAACCAAACTTACCGGTGTGGAAGTGGTGTTGACCAAATTGCATGCCGGCGCGAAATTCGGTAACTCTTCGTACGGAGCCTCGGGCGGTTTGCATGGCGTGGGCTCGTCAGTGGTGAACGCGTTGAGCTCCCGTCTTGACGTGGAAGTGGATCGTGACGGCAAGACGCATCATATGTCATTCCATCAGGGTCATCCTGGTGTGTATACCGATGCTGATCCGGAGCACCCATCTCCGGATGCGCCATTCAAACGCACGCGTAAAAACCGTCCGACTGAGCTTGAAATCATTGGCAAGGTCAGTCCGAAGACCACGGGAACTCGCATTCGTTATTGGGCTGATCCGGAGATTTTCAACGACACCGCGGAATTCAGCTACGAGCAGCTGATTGATCGCGTCAGGCAGACCAGCTTCCTGGTGCCGGGTTTGAAAATCACTGTTATCGATGAGAATATTCCGGAAACCGGCGATGAATCAGTCGACGAAATGCTGGAAGTCGACGATATTGCAAATGCTGCAGGTGATGAACCGCAGGAAATTGCCGAAAGCGATGAATCTGAACATGACGCTGCCGGGCACGAGGAAGCTGCGGAGCAGATCGAGGAAGCCGATGTTGCGGCACAACCTCAGGGATCGAAGTATACCCACTCCCGTATCGAGGAATTCTGCCATACCGGCGGTGTGAAGGATTTCGTGGATTACCTGTCCAAAGGCGAAGCGGTTTCCGCTATTTGGCGTATCACTGGCGAAGACACCTATGTTGAGGAAACCCAAGCCGTTGGCGATGGCGGTGAACTGCACGCGCAGAAGGTTACGAGAAATTGTGCCGTCGATATCGCCATGCGGTGGACCAACGGATACGACACCACCATGCGCAGCTTCGTCAATGTGGTGGAAACCCCGGGCGGTGGAACCCATGTGGATGGCTATCTGTTGGGCCTGACCAAGCAGATTCGCAAAGCCATCGAAGACAATGCACGTAAGCTCAAAGTGAATCTCAAAGATTCCAACATGAAAGTCGAACGTGACGATATTCTGGCAGGTCTGGTTGCCGTCGTCACTGTGCGTATCGCCGAACCACAGTTCCAAGGTCAGACCAAGGATGTGCTCGGCACCGCGCAGGTCAAGCCGATCGTCAGCAAAATGACCGACAGGCAGTTCGGCGAGATGATCACCGGCTCCAAACGTGGCTATAAGGAACAGTCCGGCCGCGTGCTTGAAAAGATCGTCGGCGAAATGCACGCCCGCATCCAAGCACGTAAGACCAAAGAGGTGACGCGACGCAAGAACGCGCTCGAATCGGCATCCATGCCACCGAAACTGTCTGATTGCCAGCCAGGCAATGACGATGTGGCCGAACTGTTCATCGTGGAGGGCGATTCCGCACTTGGCACCGCCAAAGCCGCGCGTAATTCCGGTTTCCAGGCGTTGCTGCCGATTGAGGTAAAATTCTCAACGTGCAGAAGGCGTCGTTGTCGCAGATGCTGTCGAACAAGGAATGCGCGGCGATCATTCAGGTGGTCGGCGCTGGCTCCGGAGCGAGCTTCGACATCGAGCAAGCACGTTACAACAAGGTCATTATGATGACCGATGCAGATGTCGATGGCGCGCACATCCGCATTCTGCTGCTCACCTTGTTCTACCGTTATATGCGGCCGCTCATCGAGTACGGTCACGTGTATGCGGCCGTGCCTCCGCTGCACCGCATCGCCTTGACCGGAGCTCACAAGGGGGAGTATATCTACACGTATTCCGACGATGAGCTGGCCGGCAAATTGGCTGATCTTGATAAGAAGCACATCAGCTATAACGAGGACATTCAGCGCTATAAGGGTCTGGGTGAAATGGACGCCGACCAGCTGGCCGACACCACTATGGATCCACGCACACGTATGCTGCGTCGTATCCGTATGGAAGACGCCGAACAGGCCAGTCAGATTTTCAGTCTGCTGATGGGCGATGACGTGCCGCCGCGTAAAGCGTTCATCGTTGAGAATGCCGACGATTTCGACCGTTCGAAGATCGATACCTGATCGAGGTTGTCGTCAGCTCGCCTTCCGCTACGTCAAGACGTTTCGGAGGGTGTTTTTTAGTGAAGATGGTATGCGATTCCGTGTGGTAAAGGTTGAAGATTCTACGGTAGATAGTGCAATCAAGTAGTTACCGATTGGTAGCTATATGTGCTTACAATAATGGCGGATATTGTCTTCTGCGGCTACCGATCAAGAGGGAGTAGGGCGTGGTTAATCTTTTGCTTGCGGTGATTTATGTGGCGTTCATCAGCCTCGGCCTGCCGGATGCGGTACTGGGTGCCGCATGGCCGACGATGAGTGTCGATTTGGGTGCTCCCATTTCGTGGGCTGGCGGCATTTCCATGACGATTTCAGCTGGCACCATTGTTTCCGCGTTGCTTTCCGATCGTATGACCTTGCGTTTTGGTGCGGGCAAGGTCACTGCGGTTTCCGTGGCGTTGACGGCGTTGGCATTGTTCGGCTTTTCCGTTGCTCCTAACTATTGGGTGCTGATTCTGCTTGCCATTCCGTACGGCTTGGGTGCGGGCGGCGTTGACGCGGCCCTCAACAACTATGTGGCGATCCACTACGAGAGCCGTCACATGAGCTGGCTTCACGCCATGTGGGGCATTGGCGCGTTGACTGGCCCATACATCATGGGATTCGCCTTGGGCGCCGGCCAAGGATGGTCGTGGGGCTACCGTTATATCTCCATACTGCAGGTTGTGCTCACCGCCATTCTTATTTTCAGTCTGCCACTGTGGAAGAAGCGTTCCGAGGTAAAGACGGGCGAAGTTTCCGGCGAATCCGACGGAACGGCCAATGATGAAACTCGCAAACCGCTTGGTGTGCGAGGTGTGCTCGCCATTCGTGGCGCCAAAGGAATCCTGGTGATGTTCTTCTGCTATTGCGCATTGGAGCAGACGGCCATGCTGTGGGCTAGTAGCTACATGGCGCTTGGCAAGGGCATCGATAAGACCACGGCGGCTATGTGGGCCAGCCTGTTCTGCATCGGCATCACCGTGGGTCGCTTGGCGAGTGGTTTTCTGACCATGAAGTTCAATGATCCGGCCATGATCCGCCTGGGGCAGTCGCTGGTGCTGACCGGTATCGTCATCATGTTGCTGCCGCTGCCTCGCAATATCGGCACCATTATGGGACTGATGATTGTCGGTCTTGGCTGCGCACCGATCTACCCGTGCGTCATTCATTCCACGCCGGCATATTTCGGCGAAGACAAATCGCAGGCGATCGTCGGCATGCAAATGGCATGCGCATACGTCGGCTCGATGTGCATGCCGCCGGTATTCGGCTTGATCGCACAGCATATCAGCGTGCTGTGGTTCCCTCTGTATATGTTGGCTTTCCTGGTGCTGATGGTGATCATGCACGAGAGCCTGCGTAAAAAGTGCGCTGGTCAGACCATCGACTGATACGGTGTTGTCGCCATTGCCATTGCGATACCATGAGCCGCATTGTAGATTTCGCATATATGGTTCGGGTTGCTGAAGCCGAGCGCCACGTACCATACGATAAGCAGTGCGGTCATGGTTGCAGCCAATGGCAGTTGTCGTATTTTCAGGCGAATAAGGCATAGCAGAATCGCGATCGCAAGCAGGGCGATAAATGACGCCGAAAGGTACCGCAGCCAAGTCAAACCGTATGCGTTGATGTACAGTCCCAGCCGAAGCGCCGCCGAAGCCAGAATGACGGCGGTTAACGCCAGCAATGCTACCAGTGCCGCGTTGAGCATGCGCGTACGTGGCGCGAGTGCGATCGCCAAACCAAATAGCGTCACATTAATGGCCGTGACTGCCAGCAGTTGAAAGAATCCGCCGCGTGCGTATTCGCTATAGGTCAATCCGTCTGGCAGTGCGATCGAACCATCGGTGAACAATCCTGCGAACAGGAACCGGATCTGTACGATGCAAAACAGTATGTACACAGTCAAAGTCACGGCCAATACCACGAACGCAGTTACCGAGCTGAGGGAGAATCGTTGCTCCGGAGGCGTGGAAGTGGGCTCATCGTCGAGTCCAATAAGCAGGGAGAACAGCAAAGGCCACGGCAACACGATGAACATGATGTGCAGAGTGATCGTCATCGGGTTGAAATCACTGAAAACGTTCAGCACTTCATATTGAACTATTTGATCGGCTCCGATGAGCAATGGTACGATCGCCAGAAGCAATGGAGTGGAAATCAGTAGCGCAATGCCGATTTCGCGCACTTTCGAACGTTGCTTCGACGCGACTGCAAATCTTGCGAATATGACGGAAAACGGTTCCGCAAAATCGCGAATGTGAATAAACGGCTGCTGCAACCAGCCGGTAAGCCAATTCCAGGCAACCTGAAGTGGACGGCGAACATCGTAACGCCCGTTGACCAGCTGACAGTGCAGCATAAGCAACGCCGGTTGAACGAATTGCGTGGTGAGCGCGTACTCGTCATTTCTCGAATAGCACCAGGTCGGCTGAGCGAGTGCATTCCACACGCCAATGGCGACGATGCTTCCCAAAACAAGCCAAACAAGAACTTGTTTTCGTGCGGTTTTCCAGTGCAGCGTGGTTACGGTAAGAGCACAGATGATCCAGAAAACCGGCAGTTCATATCCGATAAGCCATGTCGGAGGTATGCTGCAGATCAGACGGTCGAATGCGAAAGTGATGAGAAATGCAGCGCCAATGGTGATGACCGCGCGTTTGTTGAGGGGGCGTTGCGCTATTTCTTCCCGCGTGATTTTGGGTTTCGCCAAAGGTTGTTCCTCCTGATGCGCGGATGGTTCATGTGTTGGCTGGCTCCCTTGTGTTTTTGGTGTTTCTTGGGTTTCTTGTGCTTCTGGTAATGGCGATGATTGTTGGGATTGCGAAGTCTGCGATGGGGAAGTGTTGGCTGGTTCCGGCATGATAATGATTCCTTTCTGAGATATGTTGGACGTCATCGTACATATCGAAAAACGATAGAAAAATATCGACTAACATACTTTCACAAGATTTGCATATCGAATATCGATAGATATTATCGATATTCAGGTTTATTGGATTGAAGGAGACGGATATCATGCCGAATTCCGCAGCGAAACGTTCCATGGTGATTGGCGTATTGCGTGTGCTGATTGTGATAATTGCAATATGCTGCCTCGGACTGCAGTTCAGTGCGATTGCGGCATCCGCTGGCGTTGCTTCCAAGTATGCCGACGCTGACTCGATGCATTGGCTGTATGCGGTTGCCGCAGTGCTGATTGTCGCTTGCTTCGAGTTCGCGTTGGTGCCGCTGTGGAGATTGCTGACCTTGGTTGAAAAACGTGATGTCTTTTCCGGCAAGGCCATGCGTTGGGTGAATCACATTCTCGTATATGCGGGGATTGAAGGCATGCTGGTGCTCGCCGTGATGGTCGGTCAAATCTGGTTGTCGCCTTCACGCTTTCTGATGGCTGCGATGGGGGTTGACGGGCAAATGTTTCCATACGTCGTGCTGGCGGTCGGAGTGGCGGCGCTTCTACTGATCGCGGCGTTCGAACTGTTGATGGTGGTGATGCGCTCGCTGTTGATGCAGGCCATCGAGCAGCGTGATGAACTGGCGGCGGTGATCTGATATGGCCATTCGTGTGAACCTTGATGTGATGCTCGCCAAAAGGAAGATGAGTGTCAATGAGCTGGCGGAGGCTATAGGCATAACGCCGGTCAATGTTTCGGTGTTGAAGAACGGGCGGGCCAAGGCGATACGGTTTTCCACGCTTGATACCATATGCGAGACGTTATGTTGTCAACCGGGAGATGTGCTCGAATGGGTTGCCGACGAAGATGAATAACGTCTTGCGGTAATGCGATCATCGAACGTATGTACGAATGTTTGAACCTGTTTTCAGAGCCGACCAAGGCATGGTTCAAACATGCGTTCAGTCGGCCCACTGAAGTCCAGCAGCAGGTGTGGCCGGCCATCCATTCCGGCGAGAACGTGCTCGTTGTGGCGCCCACAGGGTCGGGTAAAACCCTTTGTGCGTTCCTTTCGGCTCTTGACCGGCTTATGGCGGGCGGGACGCGTTCCGCAGGAGTGGATGTTCATGGCGAAATCGCGGCAGCTAAGAGCCATGCGGAACAAAAAGCTGCAGGGAAAGGCTCCCGCAAGAAAACGAAGCGTGGCGTCAAAGTGCTATACATTTCGCCTCTGAAGGCGCTTGGTGCTGATGTGGCGAAGAACCTTGAACTGCCATGCAGGGACTTTCCCAGCAGTATGAGGCGATGGAGCTGCCCATCCCCGATGTCGAAGTGGCCATGCGCAGCGGCGACTCCACACCTGAACAACGTCGAAGAATCGTCAGCCATCCGCCGGATATTCTCGTCACCACGCCGGAATCACTATTCCTGCTGCTCACCTCCAAGGCGAACAGCATATTGACGAGCGTGGAGACGGTGATCGTCGACGAGATTCATGCGGTCGCAGGTACAAAAACGCGGCGCGCACCTCGCTGTCAGCCTCGAACGCCTTGATAAGTTGATTGGGCATCCAGTGCAACGCATAGGGCTTTCGGCAACCGTTAATCCCGTTGCGGAAGTAGCACGGTTTCTCGGTGGTTCGCAACCGGTAACGGTGGTGAACCCCGGCGCTGTTCCGGCCATGGATTTAAAAGCCGTGGAACCATTGCGCAATATGCTCGACACCAGCGCTACAGGCGGTTCGGTATGGCCGGTCATTGAACGGTCCATTCTCGACGAGGTGTTGCGGCACCGAACCACATTGATATTTGTCAACTCGCGTGGACTGGCGGAGAAGCTCACCGCACGGCTCAACGACATGTATGCGGAGTCGAAACAGGGCACGGTGGCAACTGATCTGAGTGAGCACCGTGACTTGGGCTCACCGGAGGGCCGCGAGCAATTTGCCGGGCACTATGACTCGGTGGTGGGATCCACCACCATGCTGGTTGAATCGCATGAAGACATTGATGCGATTGCCATGGCTCATCACGGGTCCGTGTCAAAAGATAGACGTAAACAGATCGAAGAACAGTTAAAACGCGGCGAATTACGTTGCGTGGTGGCCACTTCCAGCCTGGAACTCGGCATCGATATGGGTTCGGTGGATCTCGTGGTTCAGGTGGCCGCCCCATTGTCGATCGCATCGGGATTGCAGCGAGTGGGCCGTGCCGACCACAATGTCGGCGGAGTCTCGCACGCGTTGTTCTTCCCCATAACCCGCCAACAGATTATTGGCGTAACAACCAGCATGGAATGCATGAGGGAAGGGGCTATAGAACCATTGCATATGCCCCGCAACCCTCTGGACGTGCTCGCACAGCAGACCGTCGCAGCCGCGGCCATGGAAGATCTTTCCACGAACGATTGGTACGAGCTTGTGCGTCGTTCCGCACCTTTCCAAAATCTCGACCGGTCTATGTTCGACGCTGTCGTCGGCATGATGACGGGCGCCTACAACAGTGAGAGCTTTTCCGCATTCCGTCCACCGCTGCAATACAACGAAGAGGCAAAGCTGATTTCCGCACGTCCAGGAGCGCAACGCTTGGCGGTGACCAGTGGCGGCACCATACCCGACCGTGGCATGTACGCGGTGGTGCTTCCAGAAGAGGGCTCTGGTCCAGGTCCTCGGCGAGTGGGCGAGCTTGATGAGGAAATGGTATACGAATCCCGCGTGGGAGATGTCATCACTTTGGGGACTTCCACCTGGCAGATTCAGGAGATCACACGAGATAGGGTAGTGGTGGTTCCTGCTCCCGGGCGCACCGCGCGCTTGCCATTTTGGCATGGGGATCAGGATGGGCGTGATTATGGTTTCGGATTGGCGCAAGGGCGTTTGACGCGTGAGCTCAGCCAAGGATTGCATAGGCGTGAACCAGCAAAGAATGGTGATCAGAATACGGCTCAGACTGTATTGGAAGCACAGTTCAACCGTGAGACCGCGCAACGTTTGGAGCGAGATGGTCTCGACCATAATGCCATAAGCAATCTTGCCAAACTGCTTGACGAGCAATGTGAAGCGACCGGTACGATTCCTTCGGATCGTGATCTCGTGGTGGAGCGTTGCCGGGATGAAGGCGGAGATTGGCGCATCATCATCCATTCACCATATGGTAGGCGCGTGCATGAGCCTTGGGCGTTAGCCATCACCACTCGAATCAAACAGCGGTTTGGTTTCGACGGTCAAGTGTACGCGGTCGACGATGGCATTGTTTTACGATTGCCGGACGGTTATGGCGATTTGCCTACACGTGAGCTGTTGCTATTCGACGTGGACGAATTGCAACGCACTGTTGAGACGCAAGTTGGCGAAAGCGTGCTTTACATGGCTCGATTCCGCGAATGTGCGGCCAGATCACTGTTTCTGCCGCGCACACGTCCCGGTAAGCGTGTGCCTCTCTGGCAGCAGCGGTTGAAGGCCGCGCAACTGTTGAATGCGGCTCGTACTTGCAAGAACTTCCCCCTCTTGTTGGAAACTGCGCGCGAATGCATGCAGGACGTATATGATTTGCCGGCATTACGCACGATTATGACAGGCCTGCATGCGGGAACAATACTTTTATCGGAGGCAACTACTGAAACACCTTCTCCGTTTGCGCAGAACATGCTGTTCGGCTTCGTTGGATCGGTGATGTACCAGTATGACGTGCCCCAAGCCGAACGAAGCACGCAGTTGCTGTCCATGGATCTGGAAGTGCTCGAACGGCTTCTAGGAAGCACGGATATGGCATCGTTGTTGGACGCCGAAGCTATTACACAAGTGGAGGGTGAGCTTGCTGGGCGAACATTCTGGAATGATCTCGCCGAAGAAGATATCAGCGGGCGCGTAACAAGATACGCCAAAACGCATGGACATTCACCGCTGACAAGATGATTGCCGAACTGGGCATTGACGCGGCTCAGGCGGTGCATGCGCTTGATGAACTGGATGCCCGAGGAGAACTCATCAAGGGAAGATTCACTGATTCAGGTGAGACTTCCGAAAAGAACGATATTCAGCAATGGCTCCACAAGGATGTTTTCCGGCGTATTCGAGCATTGTCTCTTGCCAAGGCCAGAAAGGCCGTCAAACCGGTCGATCCGAGCGTCTATCAGGCGTTTCTGCTTAATCGTCAGGGCGTTGGCCCTGTTGGAGGTGAACGCTACGAAGGCGTTGATGGTCTGATGCGTGTCATCGAGCAGTTGGAAGGCGTGTTCCTGAACGCTTCGGTATGGGAGTCCAAGGTATTCCCGGCACGTGTGCGTGACTATCAGCCTAGTATGCTCGACGAACTCATCTCATCGTCGGATGTGGTGTGGGTCGGTTCGAAAGCAAGTGGATCCAACGCCAAAGAAGCTGGTGAGATCGCCTTCTATCCAGCAGGTTCCTTGCTGCTCAACCAGCCTGAATCGGCGGTGGATAAGCTGAACGATAATGAAACGTTGACCATGCCGGATGCCGTGTTAACGGCGTTAAGCGATGGCGGAGCATTTCCTATTCAACTGCTTTCAGCAGCGACAAAAACCATCTGGCTTGAGCATGCCGAAGCGCAGGTGAACCCCGAAACGGGCGAAATCATCTTTCCGGCATGGGGCGAGCGGCAGTTCGAAGAAGCCTTGTGGTCACTGGTATGGCAGGGGAAAATGACGAACAGTTCGTTCGCACCGGTACGAGCGCTTCTGCACGGAGGCAAAACCGTTCGCGCACCCCGTCGTGCCGTGCGTAGACGCGTCACCATGCGTCCTCCAACACCATTGGCGCTGAGTGGATTATGGTCCGCAGTATCTTGTGGCGACGGGCGAACCGTTATGCCAAACAAACCACTAGACGGTGTTATCGAGCCGGGCATGCTCGAAAACAGCGATACCGGCATTGACATGGCGCATACGGCAAGTGTAGAGGAGCGTGAGCTGGCGCTCATCGACTCATTACTGGACCGATACGGCGTGATTGCCGCTCCTTTGGTTGACAAGGAACGGATTGCCGGAGGATTTTCAGCGCTCTATCCGGTACTCAAACGAATGGAAGAACATGGCACACTGGTCCGAGGCATGTTCGTGAAAGGTTTTGGCGCGGCACAATTCGCGGAACGAGACACCGTCGACGCGCTGCGCAGCGACACGCAATGGCACAGTCAATCCTGCGTTGCGCTCGACGTGACCGATCCCGCCAATCTCACTGGTTCCGCAATCGTCTGGCCAGAACAGGATTACCTCAAACCAGTACGCAGATCCGGTTCCATCATTGTGCTCAAACAAGGCGAACCGGTACTGTTCTCCGTGCCAAAAAGCCATAAAATTGTCAGCTTCACCGCAGACGAAACAATATTAAGACCGTCATGCGCCGAACTTGCCTACGTATTGCAGCGCCAACCCAGCGGCAGCATCAGCTTCAGCGAAATGAACGGAACATCATTGAAAGCACGCAATGAATACCGGCAAATCCTTTACGCCGCAGGTTTCGTCGATAGTCCGCAAGGCATGAAACTTTACTGTTGAAAAAGATCATCATCGCTAATGCATAGTGACAGCGCGGACAAAAACGCAGGAACAACAATGCCCGCGTCCTACGAACGGAATCCTCAACGATTCCAAACTTCGCAAAACGCGGGCACGTCACATTGCAATGGGTCAGCCGACGATGGCGATTGGCGCGGACAGTTCCGCGCCAGAACCGTCACGACGCATATCCGGCTTCGGCAATTCCACGCCGGCACCGCCCTCTGTGGAAGCATGTACCGGATATGTGCCCACGAAGGCGAGGATCAACGTATCCTGCCCCTTAAGGAAACGCTGCGAACGCACGCCACCGGTACCGCGACCCTTTGTCGGGTACATCTCCAACGGGGTTACCTTCGCTGAACCATTCTCCGTGCCCGGCAGTGCTTCGGAATCGCCGGCAACCGTCAACACCACGGCTCCAGACGCGGAGAACAGGCCATTGTCTCCCTCCTCGTAATTCCAAGCCACCTTGTTGGCGGGAATCACCGCAAACGCGGCAACCGAGCAGCCTTCAGCCAAGCGGATACCTGCCATGCCGCCCGCGGTACGGCCCTGAGGGCGTACGTTCTTCGCATCAAACGTCAGCAAAGACGAGTCGGTAGAAACAAACACCAGTCGATCCTCATCGCGCGCTTCAGCGGCAGCCAGCACTTCATCGTCATCCTTCAAATCGATGATGCTCCATGAATCCATCGTGGTGGGCGACTCACGATTCCAACGCTTGATCACGCCATTACGCGTGCCCAATGCAAGAGGAGCAGGTTCTGCGGCATGATCACCGGAATCATCGGCAGTTGGCATGGCAATCGCAGCAATCACGCGTTCGCCGCGAATCGGATCGGTATTTTCCGTCATACCGATCAACTCTTCGGCATGGACGCCGCCAGTCACATGGAGCGGACCATCCGCAGACACAACCGGCAACTCCACGACATGCGCCACAATCAGACGGCCGGCAGATGTGATCAAACCATATGAGGAACGTGTGGTGGTAGGGAAAATCGAAATAATCTGATCGTCCTTCACACGTTTGTCGGCAGAAGAACGATTCTCCCAACGTTCCAACGCATCTTCGGAGGTTCGCGCGATCAAACCCGTGGCCGACAGCATCACCGCACATGGTTCGTCGTCAATCTGCAATGCCACAGCGGCCGCATTGTCTTCACCGGCCTTCGTCGCTGCCTTAGCGGCTGCGGCAACATCAGCTGCTGCGGAAGAGACCGTTGCGGCGGCACGGGCTGCGGCCATAGCCGAAGCGGACACGCCATCATCACCATGCGCCACAACAGGCACAAGCTTACCATCGGCATCCTCATCCAGCAATACGGTTCGACGAGGCGTGCCATACGTGGCGACGGCCTCATCCATTTCGGAGATCACCACATTGTCGAGCGCTTCGGCGGAAGCGAGAATACGATCCAACTCTTCGATACGTTGCTTCAAATCGTCACGTTCCGACTCAAGCTCGATGCGGCTCATTTTCGTCAGACGACGCAGACGCAAGTCAAGAATGTACTGTGCCTGAATCTCATCCAAATCGAATACGGCAATCAGCTTCGTCTTCGCGGCATCAGCATCGTCAGACGAACGAATCACCTGAATCACTTCGTCAATGTCGACCATCGCAAGCAGAAGGCCTTCGACCAAATGCAGACGCTCCAACGCCTTCTTCTTACGGAATTCGCTACGACGGCGAATCACCACACGACGATGGTCCACCCACACCTGAAGCATTTCCTTCAAACCCATGGTGTGCGGGCGGCCGTTGACCAACGCCACATTGTTGATAGTGAAATTGTCTTGCAACGGCGTGTGCTTGAGCAGTTGCGCAAGCACGGCGTTCGGATCGAAACCGGTTTTGATTTCAATGACAAGACGAGTGCCGTTATGACGATCCGTCAAGTCGATCGCCCCGGAAATACCTTCCAGCTTGCGATTCTTCACACCCTCGGAAATACGTTCCAGCACTCGTTCGGGCCCCACCATGAACGGCAGTTCCGTCACGACGATGGCTTTCTTACGGGCCGTCACATTTTCGATATGCGTCACTGAACGCGTGGTCAACGCGCCACGTCCGGTCTCATACGCCTCACGAATGCCGTTACGCCCAACGATCACGCCGCCACTTGGCCAGTCCGGACCTGGAACATAGCGCATAAGCTCTTCCAACGTGGCATCAGGATGATGCATCAGATGCTTGGCCGCGGCAACCACCTCGCCCAGATTATGCGTCGCCATATTCGTGGCCATGCCGACGGCAATACCGGAACCGCCATTGACCAGCAGATTCGGAATCGCAGCGGGCAAAACAGTCGGCTCCTGCAGCTTGTTATCGTAATTCGGCGTGAAATCAACGGTATTCTCACCGATATTGGCATTCATGCCAAGCGCTGCCTGGGCCATACGCGCCTCAGTGTAACGGGAGGCCGCAGGACCGTCGTCAAGGGAACCGAAGTTACCATGGCCATCCACCAACGGCAATCGCATCGCAAACGGCTGCGCAAGACGAACCATCGCCTCATAGATGGCGGAGTCGCCATGCGGGTGCAACTTGCCCATAACCTCGCCGACCACACGGGCCGATTTCATATACGGACGATCAGGATTGAGATTCATCTGGCCCATCTGATAGATGATGCGCGTTGCACCGGCTTCAGACCATCTCTGGCATCGGGCAACGCGCGGGCATAGATCACCGAATACGCGTATTCGAGGAACGACTTGCTCATCTCCTCATTCAACGGTGTTTCGACGATGTTCTCTTTGACCGTACGCGGGTCAAAGGCTGGTTTTGCCGGTTTGCGGTGCGACACCATGCGGTGAATCTCCTCACGGAAAAGTAATGGTAATCAACCTAGCAATGCTACCAGCCGGTACCGCCGCGGTGCTTGAATGGGAATTATGAGTGTTGAAGTGCCAAGCGTCGAAGAGCTGCTCACCATGACCGAACCGGCATGCTACGGCGATGACGTGTCATCTGAAGGAACCCGTGGGGGAGCGTTGCACCTGTCATCGGTACTTCCTGCTGTTTCCAACGCCATCGGATACCCCATGCCAACGGCAGTCCATCCTGATCCGAAGCGTTTGCAGGGAGCGCTCGGCATTCCCGATGCGACTTCCGTGGTTGTGGCGCTCGTGGACGGTCTCGGCTACTGGAATCTCAACATGAGGCTGGGACATGCCCCCTACTTGCGTGCGCTGATGAACGACACCGCCAATCAACGTCCCATCGCAACATGCATGCCAAGCACCACCGTCGCAGCCATGTCTACCTTCGGTACGGGAACATGCCCCGGTATGACCGGTATGACCGGCTACACGCAGCTCAATCCGAAAACCGATGAAATATGCCAGCTGATTTCCTTCAAAAACGCAATTCCTCCGCTTGAATTGCAGCAACAACCGACTATTTTCGAACGGCTGAGCGCGCAGGATGTTCGAGTGACCAGTTCTGGACTGCCGAAATTCGCCTTTTCCGCGTTGACGCAGGCGGCGCTACGGGGCAGCGACTACATTTCCAACGATGATCCGCGAAAACGGATTGCAGCCGCGGCGCAAGCGGCAAAAACGCCCGGTCTGACATATTTGTATCTGAGGGACACCGATAAGATCGGGCACAATTACGGTTGGGATTCCGACAAATGGATCGGCACGTACGAGCGTGTCGACGGGCAACTCGGCCTTCTTCGCCGTAGCGTGCCCAAAGGCACATTGATTGTGATTGTGGCGGACCACGGTATGATCACCACTGATCCCGAATCCGTGATTGACATTGCACAGGATCAGCGGCTCATGCAGGGCGTCGCCCATGTCGGCGGTGAACCGCGTTGCGTCATGCTCTACGCGGAACAAGGCGAGAATCCAGAAGACATCGCCACACGATGGCGCAGCGTGCTGGAGGACCGTGCGCAGGTGCGCACGCGCTCGCAGGCAATGGATGAAGGCGTGTATGGGCCGGTGGAAGCTCGCGTCGAACCGATGATCGGCGATGTGATCGTATCGGCCGCCAAAGCCGTCACTATTGTGGACTCACGTACGCAAGCAGAAAAGGCGATGCACCTGCCAAGCGTGCATGGGTCGCTCACCATGCTCGAATCCGACATTCCCTGCTTGATCGACGTGGCCTAACTTCAGTCGCCAAACAGGATTTCGTCCCAGCTTGGCACGGCGGAACGTCCGGCACGCCGCTTCGATTTGGTGGTGTTCTGGCTATGCGGGTCAAGTGTCTGGTTCTCGTTCGCCATGTTCGAAGCAGGCTCCGGCGTGGATGGAACGGTATTGCGTGTGTCGGTGTTTGTTGCGCTGGCTGTATTGGCTCCTGCAGCAGGGTTCTCCGGTCGGCTCGGCAGAGGCAAGTCGGATGCGATGGCTGGCGCGTTCGGCGTGTCAGGCGTGTCGGATTCATTAGACACGCCGCCGATTGGTGCGATCGGAACGGAAGGCGCTGCCGCGGGACGGGCCGCAGGCATGGACGGCTCGGGCGTGTTCCATGCGGACACCGTTTGCTCGATACGCGCCGACCGTGCGGAATTTCCGGGAAGATTCAGTGACACGAGAAAATTTTCATCGGCGTGTTTCTCGGCGTGTCCTTCTTTCGACGTGTCCTGTTCTCCAATGAGTTTTCGTGCTGCGGAATTCAGGCAGCTTACGGCATTGTCGTGCATGTTCCACGACCATTCCGCGCAGACATTGTGACCGGAGGAGACGAACTGAGCGCTGATTTTCCAAGGCTCCAAGCCAAGTCTGGTGGCCTTCCAAGTCACATCTTCCAAGCGCACCCGCGCTGCCGCAAAAGTGCGTTCGATCAGTTCGGAAAGCGTGCGTACGCGGCTTTCCTTCGGCGCTGGAACGGCGAGAAACTGCTCGATCGCATATTGCTTTTCCGTTTCGACCGAAGCCGAGAAACGCCGAACAAGCGCTTCGCTTAACGAATATCTTTCCGCGACACGCGCGGGATCGGCGCCAGCGCGAATCAACGATTGAATTTGCGAAATCGGCAGGGTGGGTGGGATGCGTGTCTTCTGTTCCTCCTGTACTTCGGAACGAATCTGCTTGGCCTCCAAAATGGCTCTTTCAAGCGCTTCGTCGATCTTTACAGCGAACTTTCCGGCACCTGAAACAAAGACGAGTTCACCGGTGTCGCTGACATGATCGAACCGCGCTTCCTCGAGTGAATTCCCAGGCACAACACACCACTTTCCTTCAAGAATTTCTGTTTATTCCATTGTGCCCCACGTGTCGGATTTTACGAGTATTTCGATTCGTGTATCCTATGCGGGGTAAAAGTCATGTATCCTATGGCGCATAAGCACCATAGATGACGAAAGGAATCTCGATGGCACAGGATTATGATTCCCCGCGCAACAAAGACGAGGACGAGGAGTCGCTCCAGGCTTTGGGCAAGAGCTCCCAGAACACTTCCAACGATATGGACGATGACGAGAACGCCATCGCCGAAGATTACGAGCTGCCCGGTGCGGACCTCAGCAATGAGGACGCCTCGGTGACCGTCATTCCTATGCAGGGTGACGAGTTCATCTGCTCCGAATGCTTCCTGGTGAAGCACCGTAGCCAGCTTGCCTACACCACTGACGACGGTCAGCCGGTGTGTCAGGAGTGCGCTGCCTGATGGCGTTCGACGAAGCATATAACGAACCGGAAAACGTCGAGGTTCTGGTAAAGTCGCTGGATCCTGACCATCCGGTGGAATTGTATTATGCCCATGCCGGTGACGCTGGCGCTGATCTGCGCACTACGGAGGAAGTCACGCTGAAGCCGTTCCAGCGGGCACTGGTGCCTACAGGAGTGGCGATCGCCCTTCCAGCGGGTTACGTGGCTCTGGTGCATCCACGGTCCGGTCTTGCCGTCAAGCAGGGTGTGACTGTGCTCAATGCGCCGGGAACCATCGACGCGGGGTACCGTGGTGAGATCAAGGTGCCGCTGATCAATCTTGATCCGGAACACACCGTGACGTTCCATCCGGGAGACCGTATCGCGCAGCTGGTTATTCAGCGTTACGTCGAAGCGACGTTCATCGAGGCGGAAACGCTGCCTGGGTCGGATCGCGCTGAGCGTGGGTTTGGTTCCACAGGCGTGGCTTCCTGAGCTGAACGCACTGGCTTAGTCGCAGAGGAATCGGCAAACGCTGACGTCTCAATGGTTTCGGGGGTATTTGGCCGTGCAACACGCGGTCGGATGCCTCGGATGCACGGTGAGGCGCGGGTAGTATAGGGAGCATTGCGAGCGAGGAGGTGGACGATGGGTGACGTTGAGCGTGAGGTTCATTCTGCCCGAATGTTGGGCTGCGAGATCAGCACGAATCCGCTTGATCCGCTTGAGCCGATCCTGAAGATGTGCGAATACCATCATCCCGATGAGGACATAAGCATTCTTGAGCGCGCTTATGAGCGTGCGGTCAAGCAGCATTCTTCGCAACGGCGCAAATCGGGCGAGCCGTACATCATCCACCCGTTGGCCGTGGCGCAGATTCTTGCCGATCTCGGCATGGGACCGTTGGTTGTGGCCGCCGGCCTGTTGCACGACACGGTTGAGGACACCGACTATACGCTCGATGAGTGCCGCGCCGAGTTCGGCGATACCGTGACCGGTTTGGTCGATGGCGTCACCAAGCTTTCCAAGATGGAATACGGCGATTCCGCGCAAGCCGAAACCATTCGCAAGATGGTGGTCGCGATGAGCCGCGACGTGCGTGTGCTGGTCGTCAAACTCGCCGACCGTGTGCACAACGCGCGTACCTGGCGTTACGTCAAAACTCCGAGCGCGCAGAAGAAAGCGCATGAAACGCTTGACGTGTACGCGCCACTTGCCAATCGTCTCGGCATGAACGCGATCAAAACCGAATTGGAAGAGCTCAGCTTCAAAGTGCTCTATCCGAAGATCTACAACGAGATCGTGGTGCTGGTGGCCCGTCGCGCAGGCCAGCGAGACGTGTATTTGAAGCAGATTCTCGCGGAGATCAACGAAGATCTTGACGAACAGAACATTACGGCGTACGTAACGGGACGTCCGAAGGACTATTTCTCGATTTATCAGAAGATGATCGTACGTGGTCATGATTTTGCGAATATCTACGATTTGGTGGGTGTGCGCATCATCGTCGACACGATTCAGGATTGCTATGCCGCGTTGGGTGCGGTGCATGCGCGTTGGAACCCCGTTCCGGGCCGTTTCAAGGATTACATCGCCATGCCAAAGCTCAACATGTACCAGAGCCTGCATACCACGGTGGTGGGTCCTGGCGGCAAGCCTGTCGAGATTCAAATTCGTACGTGGGACATGCATCGCCGTGCGGAATTCGGTATCGCCGCGCATTGGAAGTACAAGGAGAACGGTCAAGCTGGCCGTGCGCTGAGCTCGCCCGATAAGTCCGATCGTAAACGTGGCGAGAACCAGGAGCTGAGCGAGGCTGACAATTTCAAGTGGATTCAGCAGCTCGCCGACTGGACGAGTGAGACCCCGGATTCCAATGAATTCCTTGGCTCCCTGAAGGAAGATCTGGGTGCTGCCGAAGTCTACGTGTTCACTCCAAAAGGTAAGATCGTATCGTTGCCTGCCGAGGCGACACCGATCGATTTCGCTTACGCGGTGCATACCGAAGTCGGCCACCGTACCATGGGCGCCCGCGTGAACGGACGTCTGGTACCGCTCGACACCAAGCTTGAAAACGGCGACACCGTCGAGGTGCTTACGTCGAAGTCCGAATCGGCTGGTCCGTCTCGTGACTGGTTGAGCTTTACCAAGAGCCCGAAGGCACGCAACAAAATTCGCCAATGGTTCAGCAAGGAGCGTCGTACCGAGGCCATCGAAGAAGGTCGTGACGAGCTGACACGAGCCATGCGCAAGCGCAATCTTCCGATTGCGACTCTGCTGACTCCCGAGGCGTTGGTCGGTGTTGCTGATGAGCTGAATCTCGCCAATGCCGAAGCCGTGTTCGTGGCGATTGGCGAAGGGCAGATTTCCACGCAGAATGTCATCTCGCATCTGGTCCGTGATGCGGGCAGCGACGAGGTGAATGAGGAGGTGGAGCAGGAGGCTCTGCCGCTCAAGCAGGTGGAACGCACCAAGAAGACCACCAGCTCGCTGGGCATTTCCGTCAAGGGCGTGGGAGACATTTGGGTCAAGCTCGCCCGATGTTGCATGCCGGTGCCGGGAGACAACATCATCGGCTTCATCACCCGCAATCAGGGCGTGTCCGTGCATCGTGTGGACTGCCAGAACATGCTGGACTTGCAGAAGCGTCAGCCGGAACGTGTGGTTGACGTGCAGTGGACGAGTACCAAGGGCGTGTTCATGGTCAAGATTCAGGTGGAGGCGCTCGATCGCCCGCATCTGCTGAGCGACGTGACGCGCGTGCTTTCCGACCATGGAGTGAACATTATTTCCGGCTCCATTTCCACGGGAACCGATCGTGTGGCCACTAGCCAATTCAGCTTCGAAATGGCCGACCCCCAGCATTTGAATACTTTGCTTGCCGCAGTGCGCAAGATTGAAGGCGTGTTCGATGTGTATCGTATCACCGGTGCCAAGGACTCCGCCGAACCTCGTTTACGCAAAATATGACACGATCAGTGCGGTCGTGAGACTCATCTGAACTGCTGTAGATTCTCTCGGAGATAATGAAAAGCCCCTCACGCGAGGGGCTTTTCATTGTTTTGCCGTAAGTCTTGTTGATGCGAAACTTACTTCAGCACTTCGATGGAAGTGATGCCGACCGGCTCGAGCGGAGCATCGGAACGGTCAGTTGCTACGGAGTCGAGCTTGTCGACGACGGCCTTGGACTCGTCATCCGCGACTTCGCCGAAAATGGTGTGATGGCCGTTGAGCCATTCGGTTGGCACGGTGGTGATGAAGAACTGGGAGCCGTTGGTGCCGTGGATCTTGCCGTCCATGCCGCGGCGCAGGCCGGCGTTTGCCATGGCCAGCAGGTATGGGCGATCGAAGGTCAGTCCTGGAACGATTTCATCATCGAAGTTGTAGCCCGGGCCGCCAGTGCCGGTGCCCAGCGGGCAGCCGCCCTGGATCATGAAATCCTTGATGATGCGGTGGAAGGTCAGACCATCGTAGAACGGCTTGTGGCTCGGCTGGCCGGTGAATGGGTCGGCCCATTCCTTCTCGCCAGTGGCGAGGCCGAGGAAGTTGGCCACGGTTTCCGGGGTCTTGTCGTCGAACAGGTTGATCTTGATGTCGCCTTCAGTGGTGCGCATGATAACTGTAGTCATGGTTCCTAGTGTCTCATGGGCTTGAGACCAGGCGGTAGCCCATTGACGCGTTCGGGGCTAAGTTCGACGGTCACATGAAGTATTACTGCGAAGGCGGATTCGGGAATCCACTAGGGTTTGGATGGGGTCGAATGGGTCTCGCAGGAGCTTGGACTATGCGTCACGAGCGGTTCGGGAATTATATGCCCCTCTACCTTTATGCAGACAATCAGCGAAAACCTTCAACGACATTCTCAAATAGCGCAAAACAGGCATAGTCATAATCTGAGCAATCAACGGCAATGGTGAAACATGTGACCTTACACTGCACATGTAGTCCCCAACACGCCAGACGCTTACGATTATGACCACATCAACTTCGCAGAATACTCACGAAACAGATACCGCAAACAACGCAACATACACCACCATCAGCACCATTCTCACACTGGCCATACCAACGTTCGGGCAACTTATCGCCGAACCAGCATTCGTGCTCATCGACACCGCCATCGTCGGACATATTGGCGGGCAGGCGCTCGCCGGTCTGTCGGTCGGGTCAACCATTGTGCTCACTGTAGTGGGGCTATGTGTGTTCCTTGCGTATAGCACCACATCGCAGGTGGGGCGTCTTTTGGGCGCCGGCAAGCGGAGAGAAGGCTTGGAAGCAGGCGTTGATGGTCTGTGGCTGGCTGGAATCATTGGCGTGGTGGTATCTGTGGCGCTGTTCGTTATTGCACGCCCGTTGTGCATGGCCATGGGAGCCCAAGGGAGTGTGCTGCATAACGCGGTTGACTACGTGCGTGCCGTGGTGTTCGGTATTCCCGGCATGTTGCTGGTGTATGCGGCCAACGGTATTTTCCGCGGACTGCAGAAGGTTCGCATCACGTTGGTAGCTGCTACGCTGGGTGCGATACTCAATACGTTGCTGGATCTGCTGTTTATTCTCGGATTCGGTTGGGGTGTGTTTGGGTCTGGAGTGGCCACGCTGATTTCGCAATGGTTTATGGCGGTAGTGCTTATTGTTCCTGCTGTGTTGTGGACTCGTGCGGAAGGTGCCCGTTTACGGCCGCGTTTGTCAGGAGTGTTGAACAGTGCTGGCGATGGTGCGGTGTTGTTCTTGCGCACGCTTGCGTTGCGTGCATGCCTGGTGGCGAATGTGGTGCTGGCTACGCATATGGGCGTGGAAGTGTTGGCTGCGTATCAGGTGGTGAATTCCAGTTGGAATTTCGTGTTGAACATGCTTGATGCCATTGGTATTGCCGGTCAGACGTTGGTTGCCGCGCAGATTGGTGCCCGTCAAGAGGATGAAGCCATGCGTTTGACGAGAATCGCTGGCAGGGCAGGATTATGCGGAGGAACGGTAATCGGTATTGGTTTGATGATTGCCGGATGGTGTGCGTCCCCGCTGTTTTCTCAGTCGATTGAGATCCAGCATTTGCTCACTGTCGGTATGGTGGTTGTTGGCGTGACATTGCCGTTGGCTGGTTGGATGTGGGCTGTTGATGGCATTCTGATTGGGGCAGGGGATTACCGTTATCTTGCATTGACGTGTACGGCGACAGCTGCAATATATGTACCCTGTCTTGCTGCGATTGGTTGGATATGCGATGCGATGCAGGCGTCTTCCGCGCTGCGTATGGCATTGCTGTGGCTTGCGGTGAATCTGTTATTTGTAGGATTGCGTGCCATTTTCAATGGTTTCCGTATCGGAACTTCCACATGGTTGCATATCGCACATTGAAATCAGCTTGTGATGGCAGTTTGACATGACGTGAGATGGGCGATTCCTGCAAAATAAAAAATCCCGCATGATTCCGGCGAACCGGATCATGCGGGATTGTTATATGCGGACGAACTTAGGAATGAGTCCTAAGAACAGGCTCTGGCAATTCAGGAACGCTTGCGCTTGAACACGAACAATGCCCCTGCTGCGACAACCAGAACAGCGACCACCACAGCAACGCCGATTACGTTGGAACCGGTGTTGGCAGTGTTTGCCTTCTTGTGTGCGGCAGGCTTCGTATTCTGCTTGTCATCATCCTTCTTCGGTGCGTTCGGAGTGCTGTCCTTGATGGCCACAGTGAAACGCACGCGTGCACCCTGGTTGTAGAACACCACCACAGAACCGGTGCTGCCGGTTTCGCGACCATTGAGGAATGCGCTGCTCAACACGATGGAACCGTCATCGGCCACGGTGTAATCCGTGCCGGCGGTCAGTGACTGGTAGTCGTACTGCACGTCTTCCACGGTATTGCCATTGGGGTTGATGCCAACGGTCAGACCGTTGGCGTTGGCGCTCTTCTTATCGCTATCATACTTGTCGTAGTCGAATGCATCGCCATTCGTCAGCTCAGCATTCTTGATTTCACCATCATTCAGCAGCCACACCTGAGTGCCATGGTACGGGTTTGCGGTGCCAATTGCCAGACCGGAATCGGTGACGGCGAACACGCGTAGACCGTGGTTGTTGTTATCTCCGAAACCGTTACGGCTGATGGTCTGGAAGTTCGTGCCATCGGAGGAGACGATCAGGTCAAAGCCACGAGTCTCATCGTTGGAGTAATGCAGGTAGCTGAGCACGCCCACGAAGTCGATGAAGTTCTCCAGATTCTCTTCGGTAAGCCACTTGTCGAGCTCGTTGGTAATGAATTCCGGCAGATACTGCTTGTTCTTGTTGTACAGGTCGAGCAGCCGCTGCAGGGATGCGAGGAACTGGTAACGATCGTCGAGCGTGTAGGTTTCAGCGGCCTGCGGAGCGACACCGTCAGGGGAGACCACGTCGGTCTGCTTGGAGTTGAGATCAGCGCCCATGTCCTCCAGCAGCTGCTGCATGGTAGCCACGTCAGCGGCCACTTCGTCGGTCTTGCCGGCTTCTTCAACTGCCTGTGCAGCTTGATCGCTCTCAGATGCTTCGCCTTCGTTCAACGGCATGATGTCATCATCGCTCGGCTTGGTGGTTTCCTGAGATTCGGACTCGGAAGGCTTGGAGGCTTCCTGAGAGTCCGTGTCTGTAGTGCCGGAAGTGCCGTTCTGGTCATTCTTCTTCAGAGAGTCGAAGAAGATCTTGATGTATTCGATCTGCTTCTTCCACTCTTCCGGAGTACGCTTCAGAATGTCGCCGTTGGCGAACTGGGTTGCCGGGTATGCAAGATCACTGATGTCGAAGGTGCCGACGTACAGCTTGCCGTTGTAGGACTGCATACGCCACACATACTGGTTCAGGTGACGGCTCTGCTCGTCGCTGTCGCCCAAGCCGGACAGCATGGTATTGCCATCGATGGTGCCTTTGGAATCGCCGAAGTACTTGTTGTTGGCTTCGCCGGCGAGCATTTCGAAGTTTTCGTTGCCGTCTTCGTCAACGTCCATACGCCACAGGTTGACCGGGCTCTCCAGATCCTTGTACAGGTCGGAGAAATCCATCTGCATGGCCTTCTCCAAAGCGTTCATCGGATCGTTGTAGCCGCCGATGTACAGGTGGCCCTTGTATACCACCATGTTGGCTGCGCCGGAACGACTCGCTCCGAAACCCCACTCGTACTTGGCGCCGTCTGCCGGATCGCCGACCAGCGGCTGGAAGGTCCACTTGCCGGTTTCCTTATCTTGCGTGCCGCGCACGAGTGCGAAGGATTGCTTGTTGTTCTTCGCGGTTCCAGTCACCATAGTGACATATAGATTGCCCTTGAAGCCGACCATATCCCACACACATCCACCGAACACTCCATCAGTTACAGCGCATGCCGGATAGTTGTACAGGCCCTCGGTCTGGGTAGCGATAGTGGCGAAAGAATCCTGGCCTGCTGACGGGTTGGAAGAAGCCACAATAGTGGCACCGTTATCGGTGATCATGCTGGCGATAAGCTGATTGTTGACCACGGTCAAACCACGGATACCAGCAGTGTAGCCCTTCTTCAGACCAGTGGTCATGGCAGCGGAACGATACACGATTTCAGTGGCATCACCACTGTTCGGATCAACTTCCAGCAGGTACGGCTGACCCTTTGCGGCGGCAGCAAAGTACAGCTTGTCATGGAATTCAACGGCTGCACGATAGCCGTTGACCGCATGCTCTCCGCCAATCGCATTGACGATGATCTTCACTTCACCGGTCTTGACGTTGATCTTGAGCAGCAAGCTGTGGTTCTCGCCATTGTCGAGGAACAGCTCGCCGTTGAACGCAACATCCAAAGCGGCCTTGATGCTGGCATACTTGGCGCCCATGGTGTTAGCCATGTATTTCAGCGTGGAACCCATTGCGGAATAGCAGGTGCCCACATACATCCAGTCGCCGTAGCCGGCCGAAGCCCATGAATAGTTCTGACCACGCTCGGGCAAACCCTGCGTGAGATCATCAATGGATTCACCGTTCAAAACGTTTACGATACCGTCGTCTTCGCCCAGCCCTGCTTTGGGATGCGAAATCTTGGTGGCCGTATAGCCGGCACCAAGTACGGCGGTATTCGAGGATTCGTCAGCATTGGCGCTGCCCGCTACCGGCAGCAACATGGCGCAAGTCGCAAGCGTTGCGATTGCAGCATAATCACTTTATGGTAGTTGACCATATTTTCCTTAATCTCATATTCTCCGAAAAGATATCCCATCGTATGGCATATCCAATGAAAAAATACCAAAAAGGGTTGACCTAGGGTGCTATACGAAAAACATCGGGAACAAAATCCACCAAATAGTATTGCGTTAACTAGTATTTGCATGACTTTGAGGATTTGCACATGCGAAATCAGGCTTTAGAAGCGCGTGCGACAAGCCGCTTCTGCACGTAAAGTCCAATGGACATTGTGCAATGGCGGAATCAGATCGTTAACCGTCAACATGCATAACGAAATCAGCGGCGTAGCCAATGAAACAATGTGAAAATGTTTGACAAGTGCGAAAAAACAGGAATACGAAACCCGCAAATCCCAGAATATCGGACGCAAAAATATCGTATCCAAACGTGTCGAGAGTACTGGGGTGGCCAGTCAATGCAACGACTACATCGGGAATCCCATCGCGCACGATATTCAACAGAAGAAAAGCGATGAGCGTGGTGCAGCCTCGTTTTACAATCTTGCGAGGGTTGGCGTCGGAGAAGACCAGATTCGACCCGAGACTGATCATGAACACGGATGGTCCAAGAATGCACAGATACAGAAACACTTGCCCCAGTAGCTGATTTCACCTTGGAAGAAATTACCGTCAAGCACTTCGTAGAGATGCGCCGAGGGAAGACCGAGAGGGGCGGAACGCGCAAGATCGAAGCTGCCGTAGTTATTTTGTCTGCTCTCTCATGATTACGTTATGCTCACTCCAGTGCCCGAACACTCCCTCCATACCCGAAAAGGAGGAACATGCGATCCGCCAAATGGGCTTCCGTCGACAACGAATGCCAGAGAAAGCCCGTATCGCCTACCTTAATCAGCAAGCAGAATCGGCGTGGTTCTACCTTAAAGCCACTGGCGTCATGCTTCGAGTGTGGTGTTTGCGGGCTGTGTTTTCTCTGTGCATATGAAACGTGCCACCAGGCGGTCGGATGACGCTTGCGGAGGGATGTCTTGTGCACAAAAATGTGTCGTACGAGCGCTTAAGCTTGGTTATCCCGCTTACGTATGGTAGATTCCGTGCTTTATCCTGAGACATCTCGCTTATATATGGCAGGTCAGGTTGTCATGACAGCTGTTCTCATACCCCCTAAGTACGCTTTTCCGAGGTGTATCTGCCATACATAAGCGAGATAGGGATAAAAGGGGGTATCGATGTCCGAGAGAACGCGTCTTCATTATCCAACGGTGTATGTGGTTCATACGGAAGATAAGAACAGGTATAAAAGCGTTCCTGACTATACGGTATACGTGGGGGAGACGAAGGTCGCCGCGGCGCGCGACCACGTCGAGAACGGCATGACCAAGACGGAGGTCATGGCGAAGTACGCGATCGCGAGCATCGCGCCGTTGGAACGATGGTGCCGCGAGTACCGGGCGGGAGGCCCGGAGGCGCTCAGGCCGAAGCCCAAGGGCAGACCGAAGGGCGCGAAATCCAAGCCGAGACCCAAACCGACGCGCGAGCAGGAGCTCGCCGAACAGGTCGCCTATCTGTGTTTGTGTTCAATTAGTTGTTGCGGGTTTAGTCACGATGATTTTTCGGGTTTAGGCAGAGCATGCCGACCACGGAATGGTCTTAACTGGATGGTGCTTGTATCTCCGCCAGAAAGGACCGGAAAGG
>ENA-OPZN01000020-OPZN01000020.1-human-gut-metagenome-genome-assembly--contig:-NODE-20-length-77237-cov-4.215835_pt1 | contig 77237 bp, 81 predicted proteins | sample MGYA00242483_ERZ504503 | MGnify/ENA primary metagenome ERZ504503 (study PRJEB26092, sample SAMD00036285) | human gut metagenome | host: Homo sapiens | study: EMG produced TPA metagenomics assembly of... | reverse complement strand
CTTGAAGGACATCTGGCCCACCAATGCCGAGGTCGCCGCCGTGGTCGACGGCAGCGTGAGCCGCGAGATGTTCCTCAAGGACTACGCCTCCGTGTTCGACGGCGACCACCGCTGGAAGGGCCTCGACGTGCCGGAAGGCGAGCTGTTCGCGTGGAACGACAAGTCCACCTATGTGCGCAAGCAGACCTTCTTCGACGGCATGAAGGCCACGCCGGACCCGGTCGCCGATATCCGCGGCGCCCGTGTGCTGGCCCTCCTGGGCGACTCGGTCACCACCGACCACATCTCCCCGGCAGGCGCGTTCAAGGCCTCCAGCCCGGCCGGCAAGTACCTGACCGAGCGCGGCGTGGAGCCGAAGAACTTCAACTCTTACGGTTCTCGCCGAGGCAACCACGAGATCATGGTGCGCGGCACGTTCGGCAACATCCGTCTGCGCAACCAGCTGCTCGCCTCCGTGGGCGAGGAGGTGACGCCTGGCGGCTTCACCTACGACTTCCTCGCCAAGAAGCCGACCACGATCTTCGAAGCCTCCCGCGACTACATCGACAACAAGGTGCCGCTCGTGGTGCTCGCCGGCAAGGAATACGGCACCGGCTCCTCGCGCGACTGGGCCGCCAAGGGCACGGTGATGCTCGGCGTCAAGGCCGTGATCACCGAAAGCTTCGAGCGCATCCACCGCTCCAACCTGATCGGCATGGGCGTGCTGCCGCTGCAGTTCCCGGCAGGCGAATCCTATGAGTCCCTGGGCCTCAACGGCACCGAGACCTACGATATCGCCGGCGTCGAGAAGCTCAACGAGGGCGTGACCCCCAAGACGGTCCACGTCACCGCCACCCACGAGGACGGCTCCAAGACCGAGTTCGACGCGGTGGTCCGCATCGACACGCCCGGTGAGGCCGACTACTACCGTAACGGCGGCATCCTCCAGTACGTGCTTCGCAACCTCATGAAGTAACCGCCTCCTTGGCTCCCCTCTCTTGAGGGGAGCTGTCAGCGAAGCTGACTGAGGGGGAGCAAGGCCGTATCCGCCAACGGATACCGGCCTTTTCCACGCATGCCAGAATGCTATACTGTATAGCATCTTCGAAATGGAGGTTGCCATGACCATGGTCCAAATGAACGTTCGCATTGATGCGAAACTGAAGAACGAGGTCGAAGAAGTCCTCAAGGGCAAAGGCGTATCGGTGAGTGACGTAATCCGGTCGCTGTGGTTATACATCGCCGACCGCAAGGAAGTGCCGGCATTGGAAACGACCGCCGAAGAGCAAGCCCGCGAGGAGGAAAAGCAGCGCAAGCTGAAACTGATTCGAGAAGGTGCCGGATACGTGCACAAGGAACTGGTCAAGGCCGGACTGATCTCAGAAGACACCGACCTCATGGAAGGCCTTACCTACAAGCAGTTCCGCGACAAAATGTACGACGAGCAACTTGATGCGTATTACAACATGAAGAGGGCCGATTGATGACCGACGTTTCTATGCAGCGTATTTTGCTTGATACCAATGTACTGTTGGACTATTTGCTCCATTGCGATGATCACGCCAAGATGGCGGAAGCGGTGATGGAACTTGGCGCGAAGAACAACGTTACGTTGTTGTGCGCGTCATTGTCGCTGAAGGATATCGCATACCTATCATCATCGGCGATTCGTAGGGAATTCAAACCGAATGAATCGGAAGTGGAGAATTTCACTCGCGGCTTTCTGTCGTCACGGGTGCCATGGCGTTGTATCGAGCAGGTGAAGGAGATGTGTGACATTGTCGCTGTCGATGAGTCGACATGTGATAAGGCTTTTTCCCTGCAAAAACGGCATCGGGATTTTGAAGATGATCTGATCATCGTTGCCGCGCAACAATCCGGTGCCAACTGTGTGGTCACATCGGATGCCGAATTAATCAGTCATTTTCCCGAATATTGCAAAACACCGGCTGAAATCGTGGCGGCACTGGAATAAATGAGCGTGTGGCTCCCCTCACGGAGGGGAGCCACCAATGATATGCCGGCTACTGTAGCCTACTGCGCCTGTAGACGGAACTGCTTCCAGATGTCGCTGAGCTTCTGACCGTTGCGCGTGCGCTTCCACACGTCCAGACCGCCGCCGCGACGTCCTCCGGCGGCGGCACGGGCCGCGGCGGTCGGAGTCGGATATTCGGAGCCGTCATCCAGACGGAGACGACCGTTTTCGGTGACCGTGGCGAACCAGCGCTCGCCCTTGCGCGGCCGCTCCCACACCAGGCGCTCGCCCGGCACCAGCAGACCCGCGTCAATCACCTGCCGGATCGTGACGCGCCGCGAACTATGAGACGGCCGTGGAGAAGTCTTCGACAACTCATCGACATTCTGCTTGGTCAGATCACGGGCGTCCTTGTCATACCGGATGCCCCAGTATTCCACGATGAGTCGGACCGACTCTTCCTGCCGCGCTTCCAGCAGGGCAGGTGTGCAGTCAGCGAAATCCTTCAACTGATTGGTCAGCGGGAAACGGCGTGAATCCGCGCGCAACAGCATGCGGTCGCGACGTGCCGGATATTCACTCAACCTGTCCAACTGATCCTCAGGGCCCTGCACCAGCGCCATATTGCCGAGTCGGTACATCCAGAAATCATGCTGATCCTGCGGCCAGTCCGCAAACGATTTCGACCGTTCGATATCCAACGGCATAATCGGCAGCGCACTGAACCGGCGTGGTCGATCCAACTGCATGCCGGCCTTCTGCTCGTTGGCGCGAATCAGCAGCAGACGGACCAAATCGCCGTCACCCTGCATCTCGCCATGCAAACGGACCAATGCGCTTTCACGGTCGCCGTCCGAGACATGCAACCCGTTCACGCGCTGGACCAAATAGCCCTTGTCAAGATCACGGATGGCGGCGTTCGCATAACCGCGCCGCTCCAACGTTCCAGCGCGATTCAGCGTGCGGATGCCGGTCACCTGTTCCAATGCGGTCAGAATTTCCAGCAGCCGACGCTCGTCATGGGCACCCAACGATTCCAACGTGGCCGTGGTTCTGGCGATACGCGAGGCACGAACCACAAACGGCGACAAATCGGCGTCGCCCAGCCCGCGATACGAATTGACCAACGCCCACATGGCCACGGGCTTCCACTCGTGGCTGTGGTAATCGTTCAATCCCTCAAGCCGGCTACGCACCTCGGCGGGCAGTACGGTATCGCTGGGGCGCGCGATGATCCGCCACGCCATCGCGTAGGGTGCCAGCACCTGGTTGATGAACGTGGGCACCGTGCCTTTGTCGATGTACGGTTGCAGCACGTCGGCCAGGAAATCCTCGATGAGCTTGTCGGTGGCCGGCTTGTGCGTGAGCACGAGATGCAGATAGGCGAAGAATTCCTCACAGTCATGCGGATCGTCGCCAAGCGGGTCAATGATGTCATCCCAACGGGCGGCGTACACGTCAAGTTCGGCGGTCGACAGGCCGGCCGTGGCGCGCGCCTTGAACACGTCGGACGAGGTGAGCGGCAGGCCGCGCATGTTCATCACGTCGAAGATGCGATGCGCGCCGTCGAGATCGTCGGTGGTCACGATGACGAGCGTCACCTCGTTGACCAGATACTGCGCGAATTGCTGGCGTTCGGATGCCGACCAATTGGAGATCTCGTCGTACGTCTTGCGGATGTTGGCGACGATATTGCGTTGCGCAGCGGTCGCCAGATCATCGTCGTTCATGTCGAACACGGATTCGAGGTTGTCCTCCTGCACGTGTTCGCGGAAGAACGCCGCGTCGCGCTCGCGCAACGTGAGGCGAGGCTCGGTGACGATGCCGCGCAGCTTGTCGCCGGGCTCCACCAGCAGCGCGTCGAGTTGGCGCATGAGATCCGGGTCGCGCTCCAGATCGCGCAACACGGCGATGATGATCGACAGGGATACCAGCCGCTGCTGCCCGTCGATCACGTCATAACGGTTATCGCCCTCGCGCACCAGAATCAGCGAGCCGAGGAAGTACGGAGTACCGGGCGACTTGCAGGCGTCATCCAAGTCGCTTACCAGTTGCAGGATGTTCTCGGCCTTCCAGATGTAGGCCCGCTGGAATGAGGGGATCGTGAACCGGAAATCCGGGGTGAACACTTTCCCGAGTGGTAGTTCCTTCGCACTGATTGCCATGTCAGCCCCTTCGTCGCCGGCCTGTGGACGGTATGCCGGCATACCAACTTGTGCTCAAGCCTACCAGTGTTTGCCCGACGGCGGGCACATCACGCCGGCTCGGGCACCGACCCCTCATACAAGTAGAACGAAGACGGGTTTTCTCCCGGCACGGATGCGGGCAGTGACTGCTCGCACACCTGCGTCAGGCCGCGATGCACATAGAACCCGACATCGCATGTGGTGTCCGTGAACAGGAAGTAGTCGCGCACGCCGGCCAGGCGGAACGCGTCCATCAGCGTCTCGAACATGCGCCGGCCCAGCCCGTGGCCGCGCGCCGCCGGATCAAGTACGAACAGCACCACTTCAGCCGAATACTCATGGCCAATGTTCGCCGCCTGCTTACGCAGTTGCCTATCGACATGAAGAGTCCCGAGAATCTCGCTCGCAGCTGCCATGCCGTCGTGGGCAAACGCCAGTTGCAATAGCTTGCGCAACGAATGACGCCGGTGCATGTTCAGCGGGCTGCGATGGTCGAGCTCGTCGATACGCCCCACAATCAATGCGACGGGTTTATCTTCCAGCTCCGCGACAAAGGCCGTGGTCACACGTGCCAGACAGTTCTCCCAATCGGCCTCGGCTGCCAGCAAGCCGGTCCGCTCATCATATTCGGCGTACCAAGTGCGGCGCACCAGGTCGATCAGCGCCGGATAATCGTCTTTACGTAACGTTCGAATAATCGCTTCACTCATGTTCTCCATTATGACTGATATGGCTCGATAACCCGACGTGTTACAGTCGCGCCGGCAAATCGGCCCGCTCCACCAGCCTCGCCATCTGTACGCGGCCCATATTGAGCTTGTCCGCCGCGGAGGAGAGATGCGCCTTGGCCGTACGCTCCGAGATAAACATGCGGGAGGCGATTTCGGTGTTGGGCTATGTGCTGCAAGACGATTCGCCGATTACGGTGGATGTCACTGCGTTCCTATCAACGGATCAAGACACCAAGGTGACGCATACCTTCACGTTGCAGTGAATCGCGCGGCGGTCCAAGCTGCGATCGAATGTCAATCGAATCTCAAGTGCATGCCACGCGCATGGTGGAAACGCCCGTTACGCTTTGAGATGAGCAGAACGAGCCGATCGATCATATTCATGGAATGTTCAGCTTTGTTCCTCTAAGATTGGTACTGGAACAAACGCTAAAGGAGCGATTATGACATTCGGTCAGCAGCCCCAGAACAACGGGCAATACAACCCGCAATACAACACGCCTGATTACAACGCCGCCCAACAGTCTGGATATGGCCAGCAATACGCACAGTCCGGTTACGGCCAGAACTACTATGCCCAGCCGCAGGGCGCTCCCACCTACCAATACGTGCCGCAGGGTACTGGTGCCGGTGCGGGTGCGGCCACCATCAACACGACGATGACCTACAACTATGAGGAAGCCCGCCGAGTCTCAGTGACCAAGGTGTACGGCGAGATGACCATCGGCATCCTCGTCACCGCCGTGGTCGCCGTGCTCGGCCAGATCACCGGAGCCTACTACAGCTTCCTCATGGCCACCGGCATGGTGGGCCTCATCGGCCTGTGCGTGGTGCAGATTGCCCTGGCCGTGGTGCTCGGCATGCGCGTCACCAAGATGAAGTCGGCCACCGCGCGCGTCATGTTCTATGTGTACGCCGCATTGATGGGCTTCACCTTGAGCTCGATCTTCATGGTCTACGACCTCGGCTCGATCGGCGTGGCACTCGGTGTCACCGCCGCGTTCTTCTTTGCGCTGACCATGTTCGGCATGACTACCAAGTTCAACATGCTCAAGGCCGGCCCGATCCTGATGATCGGCCTGATTGTGCTCATCATCTCGCAGATCGTGCTCGCCTTCGTGCAGGTCGACGGCATGACCAAGATCGTCTGCGCCATCGGCTGATCCTGTTCGCCGGCATGACCATCTACGACGCGCAGTCCACGCGCGCGCTGCTGACCGAATACGAGGCCCAGGGCCCGGAAATGGTCAAGAAGATCTCCATCCTGTGCGCCCTGAACCTGTACCTCGACTTCGTGAACATGTTCCTGTACATCCTGCAGCTGCTCGGCAACAGGGACTAGCCTCGACAGCCGATTGGCGAGCGGCATGTAGCCTGCCCGTCAAACGTCACAGCCCGACCACATTGTGGCCGGGCTTTTTCATGTCTGTCACATTCGCACGTTAGGCTGGCTCCCCGTGAAAAGACAAGAACTCGTAGGCATGCTGAGCCTGTTGTTGACCGCGCTGATCTGGGGTTTTGCGTTCGTGGCGCAGGTCCAGGGCATGGATTCGATGTCGCCGATGTTCTTCAACGCCGCGCGCTTCACGCTGGGAGCACTGTCTTTGGTGCCGATTCTGCTGTGGATGCGTGGCCGGGGGAGCGCGGATAAGGGCGATACAGCCGGGGCCGATGTCGTTGGGACCGAGGCATCCGTGGCCGTCTCCACAGATGCCGCATCGAACGGTGCATCCGACGTCGTTACCATCACCGGTGCCAAGCTGAATGCGAACAAGCCCGATTCGGCCGTGGCGCGATTGCTCGCCAACCCGGTGGTCATTTCCGTGATCTGCGGCATCGTGCTGTTCACCGCCAGCACCCTGCAGCAGTATGGCATTCTGTACGGCAAATCGGCCGGCCGTGCGGGATTCCTGACCGCCATGTACATCGTGATGGTGCCGTTGCTGGCCTTCGTGTTCCTGCGCCGGCGCATCGGCATGCTGGTGTTCGTGGCCGTGGCGCTGTCCATCGCCGGCTTCTATCTGCTGTGCATCACCGATGGTTTCGGTTCGATCGGCCTGGCGGATATCCTGCTCGTGTTCACGGCCGTGCTGTTCGCCGTGCATATTCTGGTGATCGATACTTTGGGCGGCACCGTGGACGCCATCAAGCTTTCATTCGGCCAGTTCTGCACCACCGCCGTGCTGAGCTGGGCGGGTTCGCTGATCGAAGGCTCGGTCGACTGGGCCGGCGCTGCTCATTCCTGGATTCCGATTCTGTACGCCGGCATCGGCTCGGTGGGCATCGCGTACACCTTGCAGGTGGTCGGCCAGCAATGGGTGCCACGACGCGAGCCAGCCTGCTGATGAGCCTCGAATCGTTCTTCTCGGCGGTAGGCGGTGCGTTGCTTCTCGGTGAAGTGATGACCCCGCGCGGCTACCTCGGCTGCGCCCTCATCTTCCTCGGCACCCTACTGGCCCAAGCGCCGGCCAGGCTGCCGAAGTGGCCGCAACGGTGAATGAATCGGCCGCAGGCCGATTCCATAGCACCTCAGTCCGAGGTCTTAGGCGCTTCGCCCACTTGCGGCGCGCCGTTGATGTCGCGGTGGATGTTCTGCATCTGTACCTCGATGTTCTGCAATGAGCGCGCGCAGTCGAGCAGCGTCTGGGAATGCTCGGCGAGCTTGTTGTCCGGCAAATCGGTCTTGTAGCGCAGCGCATGCTCCAGCGACGCCCAATAATCCATGGCGATGGTGCGGAACTGCACCTCCACCGGCGTGTAATGCGCGCCCGAGGAGAGGAACACGGGCACCGCGTAGATTACGTGCAATGAACGATACCCGTTCTGTTTCGGGTTCTTGATGTAATCCTTGACGCGCAGCACCTGAATATCGGACTGCGACGACAGATAGTTGGACACGGAATACACGTCGTCGCGGTAATTACAGATCACGCGGATGCCGGCCACATCGAACAGATTGTCCTTAATCGAATTGACGCCGATCGGCAGACCCTTGCGCTCCAGTTTGCCGATGATCGAGCTCACCGACTTCAGACGGCGTTCCATATGATGTATCGGGTCATGGCTGAACCGCACCTGGAACTCGTCGTCGAGAATCTCCAGTTTGGTGCTGATCTCGTACATCGCGCCTTCATACACCTGCATGAGGTCAACGAATTCAACGACCTGTTCGGGAGTGAAGGTGCCTCCCGGAAGATCCAACGCTTTGAGACGGGCTTGCAGATCGGAGGTTTTGAGTCGGCTATGTCGGTCAAGTATCACGTCCACCAATATACTCGGCGGATTCCAGCCAATCTGGACGTTCGCGGGGAATCTTTCCAAGAACCCATAATTTGACATCGTGACAACCAATGGCATACGTGACCGGAGCATGACGAACCCCGTCGATAGAATCGGTCGTTATGAATGAAGACATGATGACCGAGGCGGAGCGCGCCTCGATTGCAGCCGATGGAACCGATGGTTTGCTGGGGAAACGCGGCAAGGGCGTGTTCCATATCCATACGCTCGGCTGCCAGATGAACGTGCACGATTCCGAGCGCATCGCCGGCGTGCTGGAGGCCAATGGCTACGTGCCTGCAACCGAGGACCAGATCAATGACAATGACCTCGATTTGCTGGTGCTCAATACCTGTGCGGTACGCGAGAACGCAGCCGAACGCATGTATGGCACCATTGGCCGATTCAATCGCGTCAAACTGGTTCGGCCGAACCTGCAGATCGCCGTTGGCGGCTGCATGGCCCAGCTTGACCGCAAGAAGATCGCGGATACTGCGCCATGGGTTTCCGCGGTGTTCGGTACCAAGAACATCGAAGATCTGCCCAAGCTGTTGGATCAGAATCGTGCGACCGGCAAGGCGCAGGTCCAGGTCACTGAACAATTGCGGCAGTTCCCGAGCCAGCTTCCCGCCGCCCGCGCCTCCCGCATCAGCTCGTGGGTGGCGATTTCCGTGGGCTGCAATAACACCTGCACGTTCTGTATTGTGCCCACCACGCGAGGCAAGGAAAAGGACCGCCGCCCCGGTGACATTCTTGATGAGATTCGCCAATGTGTGGCCGATGGTGCCAAGGAGGTTACGCTTCTCGGCCAGAACGTGAATTCGTTCGGTTATGGTATTGGCGATCGATACGCTTTCAGCAAGCTGTTGCGCGCCTGCGGCACCATCGACGGTCTCGACGCGTGCGCTTCACCTCGCCGCACCCGGCGCCTTCACCGACGACGTCATCGCCGCGATGGCCGAAACGCCGAACATCATGCACCAGCTGCACTTCCCGCTGCAGTCCGGCTCCGACCGCATCCTGCGCGCGATGCGCCGCTCCTACCGCTCCGCCAAGTTCCTCGACATACTGGGCCGCATCCGCGCCGCCATGCCCGACGCGCAGATCTCCACCGACATCATCGTCGCTTCCCCGGCGAAACCGAAGAGGACTTCCAGCAGACCATGGACGTGGTGCGCCAGGCGCGCTTCTCCTCGGCGTTCACGTTCATCTACTCGCCACGCCCCGGCACGCCGGCCGCCGCAATGGAACAGATTCCGCGCGACGTGGTGCAGGACCGGTTCGACCGTCTGGTGGCGTTGCAGGAGCAGATCACCGAAGAGAACCTCGCCACATTCGAGGGCCGCGACGTCGAAGTGATGATCACCGGCAAACTCGGCAAGAAGGACACCGACACCCACCGTGTCACCGGCCGCGAGAAAACCGGCGTGCTGGTGCACATCGGCGTGCCTGAAGGCGAACCGGTACCTGAAATCGGCGATTTCGTCACGGCCACCGTCACACACGCCGGCCGCCATAATCTGCTTGCCGACCCCGACGTGGCCGCCGGCCAGACCTATTCCGTGCGGCACTGAGGGGCGTATATGACGCAACGAGTCGTCTCCATCGTCGGTCCCACCGCGTCCGGCAAGACGGGGTTGGGCATCGCCATCGCCCGGCGTCTGGCCGAAGCGGGGGAGCGGGCCGAAATCGTGAACGCGGACGCCTACCAGATGTACCGTGGCATGGATATCGGCACCGCCAAACCCACCGCCGAGGAACAGGCGGCCGTGCCGCACCATCTCATCGACATCATCGACCCCGAAGACACGATGAGCGTGGCCCGATTCCAGCAGCTTGCGCGCGAGACCATCGCCGACCTGCAATCACGTGGCATCCGGCCGATTCTCGTCGGCGGCTCCGGCTTGTACGCCAGAGCGGCCATCGATGACATCACCTTCCCCGGCACCGATCCCGACGTGCGCACACGTCTTGAGGAACGCGAGAAAACCGAGGGTGCCGGTGCTTTGTTCGACGAGTTGCGGGCCAAAGACCCCGAGGCCGCCGCGCGCATGGACCCACGCAATCCACGCCGCACCATCCGTGCGCTGGAGGTCATCGAGCTTACCGGCAAACCGTATTCGGCCAGTCTGCCGCGCTACCGGTACGTGATTCCGTCCGTGCAGATCGGACTCGACCTGGACCGCCCGGATTTGGACCATCGCATCGATTTGCGCACCAAGCAGATGTATGACGATGGGTTCATCGAAGAAGTCGAACGGTTGCGCCCGCATCTGGGTGCCACCGCCGTACGTGCGCTCGGCTATCAGCAGATCATCGACCTGCTGGACGGCATCTGGGATGTGAACGACGCCTTCGCGGACATCGCACAGAAAACCAAGCGACTCGCCCGCAAACAGATGGGATGGTTCGGCCGTGACCCGCGCATCCACTGGCTGCAGGCCCTGAACCCGAAACTGGTCGACAACGCGATGGCCATTATCGCGCACGCCGACGCCGGCGACTACGACCCGATCGACGCCCGAGCCGACGAATACACCCAGCATCATCTGGGCGATATCACGGCGTAGGAATCAGCCAAAGGCCGATGCAATCACCCGCAATCAGTGTGCAGGCCCCTGATTCCAGCGGCGATCAAGAACACACGCGTCGGATTCGCCGGGCGTAGTATCGCGTCGAACATCGTCTCCAGTGCAGACGTGTCGCCCCGATATGCCGAGTGCTTGGCGGAGCGATACTCCTCGCGCGTCACTGAGCCCCAGTCGAGATCCCAGCCGGCGTCATGCGCCAAGCGTGAACCGAATATACGCAGCACCATCGCATTGCCGCCACGGAACGGATGCAGATAACCGAGCTCATCATAAATAGAAGCGAACGCGTGAACGAACACGTCGCGATCCAACGCATGCAGGTTGCGCTTGTCCGCCAACTCCATCGCGATGTTGTGCGCGCCGGTCTCAATGAGCCCAGCCGGGAAGAACGCCTCAGGATTCGCGGCTCGAGCCCGGTCGTTCGTCACCTCGCGTGTGGTGTTTGAGGTACGCAACTTGCCCGCATCCTCAAACACGCCTTCGAACAGCCCCTTATGAATGGCGGTCAGCTCATCCAAGTCGCCAGACGGATTCCATCGACGTTCCGCCAACAACACGGTACGTGCGAACACCGCATCCGCCCGATCCGTGGCATGATCATCCAGACTGCCGGCAGCCAGACGATCCTTTCCGGCAGGGTCGGCGGCGGCGCGCAGACGCATGGCAGTCTGTTCGTCCGCCACGTCGATGAGATGGGTCACGGGCTTCAAGCCGCGTTCGTAGGCAGCCGCGGCGCGCATCGTTGCCTCGCCCGGCGTCATCGCTTCCAGTGCGCAGTTCTTGAGTGCAAATGCGACTGCGCTCGCACGCTCTGCGGGTGTCATGCAACCCATGATAAGGCATATTCGCGCCCAGCGGGGAATCGACTCAGACGAACGCGGCGAATCGGCTGTCGGGATTCGTCAATCGACCATATCGTCACGGTGTCGTCACCAACCATGCACCCCGTACTAGTAGAATCAGACCCGATATGGCACGAACAGCATCCTCCAACAGCACCAAACCCCGTAAATCCAAAGACAACGGGTCTACCCATGATGGCGAAACCAAGGTCCAGCCCGAGCTTGACCTCGAACCTGAGCCGTTGTGGAAGAAGATCCTGCTCGCGATTCCGCGCGCGTTCGGCTCCGGCGTACGCGCCGTCACCGGCGTCGGCGAATACGATCCAGCCTACCGTCGTGACGGTTTGTGCTTCCTGCTGCTCGTGCTCGCCGTACTGTTCTGCGCGTCCGAATGGTTCCGCGTCAGCGGTCCATTCGGCCAGCTGCTTCACGCCATCGCGGCCGGTGTGCTTGGTCTGATGAGCGTCGTGCTGCCGGTGTTGCTCGCCGCCGTGGCCTTCCGACTCATGCGCAATTCCGGTAAAGGGTCCAATAACCCGCGTGTGGTCACCGGTTGGGTGCTGCTCATGTGGTCGATTTGTTCGATCATCGACGTGGCGATCGCCGCCGACCACACCGGATTCGACATCACGATTCTGCAATCCGCCGGCGGCCTGTTCGGCTTCTTCCTCGGCTCACCGCTCGCCTGGGGCCTTTCCAACGTGTTCGCCATCATCATTTTCGTGGTCGTCGGCCTGTTCTCCTTGCTGATGATTACCGGCACCCACGTCACCGATTTGCCGGAGGATGCGCGCAAAATCGCCGCTAAAATCCAACGCAAACCGTATGTGCCGATGGGCCAGGAGACGGATGGGAGCGCCAGCCAGTTCCCCAACGAGGTCCGTGTGGAGATACCACTCTCGCCTTTGCCGACGGTGTTCCCTCGCATGACGGCGACGATGACGGAAGCGACAACGATCAGGCCGGCGATGCGCGGCCCAGCCTGTTCGCACGACTGTTCGGCCGCAAATCCAAGACCGAAGACGACAAAACTCTTGACAAGTATGCTGCCGACGATCCATTCGACCGTGCCGCCAGCCAGCATGGTGCCACCGCCGAAACCCCGGTGGTCGATCCGATGACCGGCGAGATTATCGGTGCGCGAACCATTGCATCGTCTTCGTACGACGGCCGTCCGCACCTATCCAGCCCTGCGCCTGCTGCCGATGCAGATGATGGCGACGCTTCCCGAACCCGCGTCATCACCAGTGGCCAGACCGTCGCCATGCCCGGTGGGGGAGCGGTAGACGACCCGTGGGCACCCAGTGCCGCCCAGGCCGGTACTGTCGCGCTCGCAGGGGCAGCCGGTGCGATGGGAGCGGCCGGAGCCGCCGGTGCCGCGGCCGCGGCAGCCGCGACCGGAGCCTACGCGGGTGCCGATGCGGACGGCAGCGGAGTCGGCCAGGGCGTGCCCAATACGGGCGGCCAGCCGAATGCCACCGCCGGCAACGATACAGACGACGACGCCAATAGGCCGTATCAGTTGCCCGACCTGAACCTGCTGACCAAAGGCCAGCCCCATGCGATGCGCACCCCGGCCAACGATCGCGTGATCCGGGCGCTGACTTCCACCTTCGAACAGTTCAACGTGGATGCCAAAGTCGTCGGCTTCCTGCGTGGCCCTTCGGTCACCCAATATGAGGTCGAGCTTGGCCCCGGCGTCAAGGTGGAGAAAGTCACCAACCTGCAGCGCAACATCGCCTACGCGGTGGCCAGTTCGGATGTGCGTATCCTTTCACCGATTCCCGGCAAGTCCGCCATCGGCATCGAAATCCCGAACGAGGATCGCGAAATCGTGCACTTGGGCGACGTACTGCGCTCCGACAAGGCCGTGGGCGACCCGAACCCGATGCTCTCCGGCATCGGCAAGGACGTCGAAGGCCACTTCGTGACCGCCGACCTGACCAAGATGCCGCACCTGCTGGTGGCAGGTGCCACCGGTTCCGGTAAGTCGAGTTTTATCAACTCGATGCTCACTTCGATCATCATGCGTGCCACGCCCGAACAGGTGCGTCTGATCATGGTGGATCCCAAGCGCGTGGAACTGTCCGCCTACGCAGGCATCCCGCACCTGCTGACCCCGATCATCACCGATCCGAAGAAAGCCGCACAGGCCCTCGAATGGGTGGTCAAAGAGATGGATGCACGCTACTCCGACCTCGAATTCTTCGGATTCCGCCACGTCAAGGACTTCAACGAGGCCGTGCGCGCCGGCAAGGTACATGCGCCCGCCGGCTCCCAGCGCAAGGTGGCCCCCTATCCGTACATCCTCGTGGTGGTCGACGAGATGGCCGACCTTATGATGGTGGCCAAGAACGATGTGGAAAGCTCCATCCAGCGCATCACCCAGCTGGCACGAGCCGCCGGTGTGCATCTGGTGCTCGCCACCCAGCGTCCGTCCGTGGACGTGGTCACCGGTCTGATCAAGGCCAACATTCCATCCCGACTGGCGTTCGCCACCTCATCCGCCACCGATTCGCGAGTCATTCTTGACACGGTCGGTGCCGAGACCCTGATTGGTCAGGGCGATGCGTTGTTCCTGCCGATGGGTTCCGCCAAGCCGATTCGTGTGCAGGGCTCGTGGGTGTCCGAATCCGAGATTCGCAAGGCCGTGGAGTTCGTGCGCACCCAGCGCAAGCCGAAATACCGCGAAGACATCGAACAGATGGCCAAGGAAGCCGAAAAGAAAGACAACATGGAGCCCGACGAGGAGATCGGCGACGACATGGACGTGCTGCTGCAGGCCGCCGAACTCGTGGTCACCAGCCAATTCGGCTCCACCTCGATGCTGCAGCGCAAGCTCAGGGTCGGCTTCGCCAAGGCCGGCCGACTCATGGACCTGCTCGAATCGCGTGGCGTGGTCGGGCCGTCCGAAGGCTCGAAGGCCCGCGAAGTGCTCGTCCAGCCGCAGGACCTGCCGCAGGTGCTCGCCTTCATCCGAGGCGAAACCAGCTCGCTCGAAGCCACCGCCCCGCAACAGCCCGAACTCGGCGAATAATTCACCCATCGACCCTTCCTCTGATGAGGGAGGTGCCCCGAAGGGGCGGAGAGAGAAGCGCGGCCACGCGGCCATCAGCACGCAACCTGATTCCCGAATAATAGCAGTCAATATCCAGCCAATACTCACTCAAGGTAGAAGTGTGGGGGTAACGTGAACACTATGGATGAGAACACAATGGACAAGCAGTCATCGCCCAAATCATCGCTGTTCGACGGATGGAACGCGCCGCCGAACCTGGTCACCTACTCGCGCATCGTACTCGTGGTGATTTTCCTGACACTCGACATTCTCGCCGGTGCCTGGGGTGAGAACAACCTGACCATGCGCTGGGTCGCCGCGGTGCTGTTCATCATCGCCGCGTCCACCGATAAAATCGACGGTTGGATGGCCCGCAAATACAATCAGGTCACCGAAATGGGCAAGCTCATGGATCCGATCGCGGATAAGCTGCTGACTTGCGGCGCAATGATTGTATGCTCCGCGTTCGGCGAGCTCGGCTGGTGGGTAACCATCCTGTTCCTGATTCGCGAAATTGGTATCACCGTTATGCGTTTCTTCGTTATGGAGCGTCCGGGCGGCAAAGTCATCGCCGCCGCATGGCCCGGCAAGCTCAAGACCGTATTCCAGTGCGTGGGTCTGTCCATGCTGCTGCTGCCGTTCTGGTCTCTGGGTAACGGACAAGCCACGCCGTTCTGGATGACCGCTTACTACTTCCTGACCTACGCCATCATCTACGTGGCATTGGTCCTGTGCCTCTACTCGGGTGCCGTGTACCTGTATAACACGTTCGTCGCCCCGAAGCGGAAGTGACGGATATTCCAATGCGGGAATTGTGCGACAGTCTCGCGGCCGGCATCCTCAAGATTTGCGAGGCGAACAATACGAAAATCGCCTGCGCTGAATCCCTGACCGGTGGCCTGCTTGCCGATGCGTTCGTGCGTATTCCCGGCGCCTCCAACGTGTTGTTGGGCTCCGCTGTCACCTACGACATCAATGCCAAGGCCTCGATCCTGCACGTGGACAAGGCCCTATTGGATCGAGAAGGTGCCGTACACCCCGAAGTCGCCCGGCAGATGGCCATCGGTACCGCTCGCCTATACAGCCAGCCGGAATACGGCGACCGAATCATCGGCCTTTCCACCACCGGTGTGGCCGGCCCCGGTCCGGACGGTGACAAGCCGGCCGGACTGGTGTATGTGGGCCTGCGCATCCCCGCAAGCCTCACCCCGGACCATGCCGAAGTGCTCAAAGCCGTCGAACTCCATCTTGATGGCATGCGCGAAGAGATTCGTCGCCTCACCGTATTCCACGTTCTGCAAAACTTGAGTCTATTCACAGCAAGTTTTAAGGAATAAAACCGTTGGGTTGTCGTGTTGTACATAGTGGAAACACTGAACCGACCTGGGAAGGGGCGATGGCGATGGAAACGATGACCCGAGTGAACGAACAGATGGATGTGGCCGCCAAGAAGCCGATGGCTGTGCAGCCGGGTGTCGCCCGTATGCGTGAACTGACTCCGGCCCAGCGCCGTGCGGTGATGTTCGCCCAGCAGCAGGTGCTCAAGGCACAGGCCGCCAAGAAGGCCAAGGATCAGCGTCAAGCCGTTCGTGAACGTATGTGGGATGAGGATTCGCCGTCGTACAAGCCGACTGCCGCCGCCGAGCCCGTGGTGGCTGAGGAGGAGCCTCGCGAGTTTTCGCTGCGTGGTGCTATCGGTCATGTGCTGCGCGAGCTGCGCACGCGCGATCGCCGCACGTTGCGTGAAGTCTCCGAGAAGGCAGGCGTTTCGCTAGGCTACCTTTCCGAAGTCGAACGTGGACAGAAGGAGCCAGCTCCGAACTGCTGAGCTCCATCGCCGATGCGCTCGGAGTCTCCACTTCGCGCATGCTGCGCATGGTGGCTGATTATCTCGACTCGGTCGAGGGCTGATCGGTTGGCGGTGTGAAGCCGCGTCCCGTAATCTATGTCTAGCTGTGAACCCGTATCGCTTGTGGCGATGCGGGTTTTTGCTGTCCTGCGGTTGGTGGCACACTGGCGTGTATGCGTGAACGGGAATTCTGGGAATTACTTGAAGAGGTGTTCGGTCGGACCTACGGTCGTTCGCTGTCGCGTGATCAACGGATGCCCAAACTGGCGAATATGACCGTGGTCGAGGCGCTGGACGCGGGGGAGGAGCCACGCGTGGTCTGGAATGTGCTCTGCGACCAAATGGAGGTTCCGGACTCCAAGCGTTGGGGCCACGATCATAACGCGCCGCCCATGCCCGCCGTCTGACACTGCGGGATTACGGAGTCGCTGAATCGTGAAATTGGCGATTTCGGCGTGTTGCACGCCAAATTCGAACAAATGTTCGTGTGTGTGGTTATAGTTATCCACAGTGACAAGAAGCCGCATACGTGTGCACAGGGTGCTTGCCATCTGCCATAATCCTTACCGCAGTAGGGTTTAAGGAGGCCAGGTGGCCAAGCTCGGGCAAGCTGGAACCACAATGGTTGGTTTGGATTGCCTCACATGGCATGTCCGTCATACGGTGGAGGCATCCGATTCGCACACGACTTCGACAAGGAGAAGATCATGGCACTTGAGACCAAGCCGGCCAAGGACCCGGCAGCCGAGGACAAGCACGAGCTCGATCCCAAGCGCAAGGCGGCGCTGGACACCGCGCTGGCGCAGGTCGAGAAGAGTTTTGGCAAAGGTTCCGCAATGCGACTGGGCGACCAGCCCGAGCAGAACGTCGAGGTGATTCCCACCGGTTCGTTGGCTCTCGATATGGCGCTCGGCATCGGCGGCCTACCCAAGGGCCGCATCGTGGAGATCTACGGCCCCGAATCATCCGGTAAGACCACGCTCGCATTGCATGTGGTGGCCAATGCCCAGAAGAAGGGCGGCGTGGCGGCCTACATCGATGCCGAACACGCACTCGACCCGGCCTACGCCCGCAAGCTCGGCGTGGACACCGACTCACTCATCGTCTCCCAGCCGGATAACGGCGAGCAGGCCCTCGAAATCGCCGACATGCTGATTCGCTCCGGTGCACTTGACGTCATCGTCATCGACTCGGTCGCCGCCCTAGTGCCGAAGGCCGAAATCGAAGGCGAAATGGGAGACAGCCATGTTGGTTTGCAGGCCCGACTCATGAGTCAGGCGCTGCGCAAGATGACCGGCGCGTTGGCTCAGGCCGGCACCACCGCCATCTTCATCAACCAGCTGCGTGAAAAGATCGGCGTGTTCTTCGGCAATCCCGAAACCACCACCGGCGGCAAGGCCCTGAAGTTCTATGCCTCCGTGCGTCTCGACATTCGTCGTATTCAAACCCTGAAGAACGGCGACGAAGCGGTGGGCAACCGCACGCGCGTCAAGGTGGTCAAGAACAAGATGGCCCCGCCTTTCAAGTCCGCCGAATTCGACATGCTCTACGGTGAAGGCATTTCCCGTGAGGCTCGGTGATCGACATGGCCCAGCAGGTTGGCGTGGTCAAGAAGTCCGGTTCGTGGTTCACCTATGAGGGTGATCAGCTCGGTCAGGGACGAGAGAAGGTCCGTCAGTTCCTTAAGGACAACCCGGCCATCACCGAGGAGATTGAGAACAAGGTCAAGGCCGAGTTCGGTCTGATCGGTTCCGCCGACCAGTTCGCGGAAGATGGCGAAGCCGCAGCAGCGGCCGCCGTCAGCGAGGCCGCCGCTGCCGACGTGGCCAAGGACAGCAAGGCCGCAGCGGCGCCTGCTGCCAAAACGACCCGTGCCAAGGCCGGCACAGCTAAGGCCTGAACATGATTAGTGCCGAAGCATTCTTGCGGCGCAATCCTGTTGCGTCGCAAGACATGCCCATTGCCGAGCAGCATGTTCAGTCGAAACCGCCGGGACGTTTTTCTCGACGGGGGAGAGACGCTGCCGTTGTCGAAGATCCCAATGATTTGGACGCTTGCCGCGAGGCTGCATTGCGTTTGCTGGAACGCGGCCCCACTGTGCATCCGGCGCGTTACGCGAACGATTGCTCAGCAAAGCTATGGCGAGGCGATTGTGGACGAGGTCATCGAACGGCTGATTCGCGTGCAACTGATTGACGACCGCGCTTATGCCGAATCGGCCGTACGCTATTGTGCCGGTCGCATGATGGGCCGTCGTGGTACGGTCATGGAACTTGCTCGCAAAGGCGTGGACCGCAAACTGGCTGAACAGGTGTGTGACGAAGCTGAACAAAATGGCATCTTTGAAGATGCCGCATGGGAATTGGGCCGCCAAATAGCCCGCAAAACCCATGGCCTCGATCGTCAGGTCCGTCAGCGTCGGTTTTGGTCCGCAGGCGGCCGCAAAGGACACAGCCCCGAAACCCTCCGCCGAGTCGCCGCCGAATTGTTGGTGTAGCCAAGAAAAAAATGAGACCTCTTATACCCCGGGTTCTGTCGTGCCGTGCGCGAACGCACGCACGGATGGCCATCCATCTCGACCTGACGTTGCCGTCAGGCTCTAGCAGCCTACCCGATGACACGGGCGAGCAGCCCTTACCGCCATCTGCTTGGCCTTGCTCCCGATGAGGCTTGCCATGCGACCTACTGTTACCAGAGGCCCGGTGGTCTCTTACACCGCCGTTTCACCCTTACCCGTCGAGGACGGGCGGTCTGTTCTCTGTTGCGCTATCTCTCAGGTCACCCTGGGCGGACGTTATCCGCCATCGTGCTCTATGGAGCCCGGAAGTTCCTCAGCCGATCCCAATGAAGATCACGCCGCGGCCATCAAGAGGTCTCAAGCCTGCAATTATACATAAGGTGCGGAAAAGGCGGCATCCCGCCCTGCGGTGAGGCCATGACGTTGCCCGGTTATCCTGTTTTCTCCATGGTTGGGCATAGTTGGGCGATTCGTGAACGACGCGCCGAATATCGGATGGGGCGTGTCGGGCGTGTTGTGGCGTGTCGTATGGAGACGAATCAAATCTGTAAGAGCTTGGTATGTGCGAGAAAGAGCAAGAAAACGCTGCCTATCCATTGCAGTATTTACCATGACGAACAAACGAGCCAGCCTGATAAACCGGTATCAAATCTTCTTATAGGAGACTGCTGCCAAAGCCCCAGTATATACATCGTTTCATTGCAGAGAAAAGCCCGGGAATAAACATATATTCTCTGGGCGAGTTTCCGGCCGTTCACCCATTGTTCGTCTACAATGAAACATACCCGGTCGGTGATGATGCCGTTCGGAACACATATAGCGGGTTACACCGCTTGAGTTAGAGGAGGTCAACATGGAAATCGTCGTTACCGGACGCCACACGCAGGTCAAGCAAAGGTTCCGTGATGTGGTCGAGACCAAGATGAATCGTGTGACCGCTATCGCCCCGGATGCTCAGCGCGCGCAGATCGTGCTGACCCATGAGGGCAACCCGCGTCAGGCCGATACCGCCAAGCGCGTGGAAATCACCGTTATCGCCGGACGTACCGTGGTGCGTGCGGAGGCTTCCAGCACCGATGAATTCAGCGCGCTGGACATGGCGCTGGATAAGTTGACGCTGCGTCTGCGTCGTACTCGTGACCGTCGCAAGGATCACCGTCGTGGTTACGCGAACCCGGTCCCGGTGGATCTGGGTGTTATCGCCCCGGAGCCCGAGCCGGAGGTGTCGGAGGAAGAGCCGAACAACAGCCCGCAGGCTGCGGTCGCCTCCGATCTTGGCCCTGGCGAATCCGTGGAGGTCCAGGTTGGGGATACGCCGATTGTCATCCGTCGCAAGCTGCACATCGCCGAGCCTATGAGCATCGACGAGGCGCTGTACGAGATGGAACTGATCGGACACGACTTCTTCCTGTTCGTGAACAAGGAGACCGGACGCCCGTCCGTCGTCTACCACCGTCACGGTTGGAGCTACGGCGTGTTCGAAATCGACACTCCGGAGAATGTCAAGAAAGCCTGAAGGTAAGGCCTGCTGACACGATCAGCTGATACCGCATGGACCGCTTCCAATATGGAGGCGGTCCATTTTTTCGTAAAAAGGTCGAAAAATTCGACTGCTGACGGTGTGAGGCGCTATCCTGATACGCGGACACCACCACTTATCAGTCAAGGGAGAACCCAGTGGTCGATATTATTGACAAAGCCCTGCGAATGGGTGAAGGCCACCAGCTCAAGAAGCTGGAGAACGTGGCCAAGGCCGTGAACGCTCTTGAGGACGAGATCTCCGCCCTCTCTGACGAGGATCTGAAGGCCCAAACCCCGAAGTTCAAGCAGGAAATCGAAAACGGCAAGAGCCTGGACGAGATCATGCCCGAGGCGTTCGCCACCGTGCGCGAGGTCTCCAAGCGCACCCTTGGCCAGCGTCACTTCGACGTGCAGCTCATGGGCGGGCGCTGCCCTGCACTGGGGCAACATCGCCGAAATGAAGACCGGTGAAGGCAAGACCCTGGTCGCCACCCTGCCCACCTATCTGAACGCTCTCGAAGGCAAGGGCGTGCACGTGGTCACCGTCAACGACTACCTCGCCAGCTACCAGAGCGAGCTGATGGGCCGTATCTACCGTTTCCTCGGCATGAACGTCGGCTGCATCATCACCGAGCAGAAGCCGCCGGAGCGCCGCAAGCAGTACAACGCTGACATCACCTACGGCACCAACAACGAGTTCGGCTTCGACTACCTGCGTGACAACATGGCATGGGAGAAGGCCGACCTCGTGCAGCGCGGTCACCACTACGCCATCGTCGATGAGGTCGATTCCATCCTCATCGATGAGGCCCGTACCCCGCTTATCATCTCCGGCCCGGCCGAAGGCGACGTGACCCGCTGGTACCGTCAGTTCGCCAAGCTGGTGCTGAAGCTCACCCGCGACGAGGACTACGACGTCGACGAGAAGAAGAAGGTCGTCGGCATCCTGGACCCGGGCATCACCAAGGTCGAGGACTTCCTCGGCATCGACAACCTGTATGAGCCGGCCAACACCGCCCTGATCGGCTACCTCAACAACGCCATCAAGGCCAAGGAACTGTTCCTGCGTGACAAGGACTACGTCGTCACCCAGGGCGAGGTGCTCATCGTCGACGAGCACACCGGCCGTATCCTGCCGGGCCGCCGCTACAACGAGGGTCTGCACCAGGCCATCGAGGCCAAGGAAGGCGTGGAGGTCAAGGCCGAGAACCAGACCTTCGCCACCATCACCCTGCAGAACTACTTCCGTATGTACGACAAGCTCGCGGGCATGACCGGTACGGCCGAAACCGAGGCCGCCGAGTTCATGAACACCTACAAGCTGGGCGTGCTGCCGATCAAGACCAACAAGCCGATGATCCGCAAGGACCAGGACGACCTCATCTACCGCACCAAGAAGGAGAAGCTGGCCGCCATCGTCAAGGACGTGGCCAAGCGTCACGCCAAGGGTCAGCCGGTGCTGCTCGGTACCGCTTCCGTGGAAAGCTCCGAAGTGGTCTCCACCCTGCTCGACGTGGCCAAGATCCCTCACCAGGTCCTGAACGCCAAGCAGCATGAGAAGGAAGCCGCCGTGGTCGCCGTCGCCGGCCGCAAGGGAGCCGTCACCGTGGCCACCAACATGGCCGGCCGTGGTACCGACATCATGCTCGGCGGTAACGTCGAGTTCCTTGCCGACGCCAAGCTGAAGTCCGAGGGCTACTCTCCGGAGGACACCCCGGAAGAGTATGAGAAGCGTTGGCCGGGCACCCTGAACGAGATCAAGGCCCAGGTCAAGGACGAGCATGAGGAGGTCAAGGAGCTGGGCGGCCTGTACGTGCTCGGCACCGAGCGCCACGAGTCCCGTCGAATCGACAACCAGCTGCGCGGTCGTTCCGGCCGTCAGGGCGATCCAGGCGAGTCCCGCTTCTACCTGTCGCTGGAAGACGATCTGATGCGTCTGTTCAACACCCAGCTGGTGGCCCAGGTCATGGCCAAGGGCATGGAGGAAGGCCAGCCGATCGAGGCCAAGTCCGTGACCAAGGGCGTGCGCACCGCACAGAAGGCCGTCGAATCCCGCAACTACGAGATTCGTAAGAACGTGCTGAAGTACGACGACGTGATGAACAAGCAGCGTACCGTCATCTACTCCGAGCGTCAGGCCGTGCTCAAGGGCGAAGACATCCACAAGGACATCCTGCGTTTCATTTCCGACACCGTCGAGTCCTACATCAAGGGTGCCAACAAGGGATCCGAGAAACCGAAGGACTGGGATTGGGAGGGCCTGTTCAAGGCGCTCAACACCGTCGATCCCCACCAAGGTCGACGAAGAGAGGTCAGGAAGATCGTCGGCGGCCTCAAGGGTGCGAAGGCCGTCGAGGCCGTGCGCGACCTGATCGTCGAGGACGCCAGGCAGCAGTACGGCGAAATGGAGGAGACCATCGGCGAGACCGGCTTGCGTGATCTCGAACGCCGCGTGGTGCTCGCCGTGCTCGACCGCAAGTGGCGCGAGCACCTTTACGAGATGGATTACCTCAAGGACGGCATCGGCCTGCGTGGCATGGGCCAGCGCGACCCGCTGGTCGAATACCAGCGCGAAGGCTACCAGATGTACAACTCCATGATCGAGGCCATTAAGGAGGAGACCGTCCAGCTGCTGTTCCACATCGACATCAAGCAGGTCGCCACCACCGACGAGGCCGTTGACGAGGTCGAGGAGACCGTCGAAAGCGCCGACACCATCGCCGTGGCCTCCGGCCCCGACGAGAACGGCGAATCCGTGGTCGAGGCCGCCGAGGGCGAAGTCGAGGAAGAGGACGAGGATACGGACGCCAAGCAGGCGATCGCCGAATCCGCAGCCGCCTCCGGGGCCGGCGAGTCCACGCTGCCTGTTGCCGGACCGGCTCCGATCAGCCACGCCGAAGGCAAGGTCCCGGTTTCCAAGCGTCCGAAGAGCGAAGAGCTCAAGACGCCGTGGGCCGACGGCCGCACCTTCCCTGGCACTGGCAAGAACGCCCCGTGCCCGTGCGGTTCCGGCCGCAAGTACAAGATGTGCCACGGCCAGAACGAGAAGTGACGCATCGCTAGTTAGTAACTAGCTCATGGCTCCCCACACGGGGAGCCATTTTCTATGCGGTTCATCAGCATGTATTCGTGCGGTGCCGTACGCGCGGGACGGCACGCGATTTTCGCGGATTTTGACGTCGTATCCCACACTGTTGCGGGATGGCACGAGTGTCAATCGATTGACTAGCGTGGCGTCCCGCAGTACGAATTACGGAATCGTTGAAATTCCGCCATTCTCGGTGTTATGGTGTCACGGTCCGCAAAGGGTGATGTGGGACGGCACGGCTCAAACGGCGAAAATGAGCTGCCGTCCCGCAGTTTTACGGGATAGCACAAAAAAGAGGCTTCTGCTGTTTTCGTGGGTTGTCGGGCGCGCCGCTCGTCCAACTGACGATGTGGAACCCGTCGGGCGCGCGTTCGGCGTTCGGGCACCACTCATGCACGCATGAGTCGATCCACCGGGCCCCGTCCCCGGCGACGACCCTGATGGAGGCGCGCTGTTCGGGCGTCAACGTTTGGAAGAACAGGCCGAACACGTCCCTGCCGTACCCGTCGTGCGCCCATATCGCCCGATGCCGTTCGTGGTCGACGACCACGGTGATGCACGTGTGGCCTTTGCGGTAGCTGGTCTCGTCCACGCCGATCGACGTGAGGCCGCCGAACGGAGACGGCATCGACGCTTTCAACCGTTCAGCGACCCTATGGGCGGCGTCTTCCGGCGGCGCGCCACGCGACGTGCGGAAAACCGCTTACGGTCTTCTGGTTCGCGACGCTCATCGGCCACGCGCGTTCCGATTCGAAATCGCGTGTGGACCGGCTGCCCGGCTCGGCCCACGGCACGGAAGCGACCACGACGCCGCACGCCGCCGCCCTGGTCATGCCCGCGGCACCTCCTTCCGCATCGGGAGCATCGGAGCATACCCGCACGTGGACGCACCCGGATCTCGAGCACGGGTTCGGAACGCGGCGGCGAATCCGTGATCCGCGCATCCTCTGCAACCGTGCCTTTGACGTTCGGCAATCCGGTGAATGGGCTTTTGCCCAGGCGTTTCTTCGTGATTCATTTCTTTGGTCGGAACAGAATACGCGGGAACGCCCCTCACGCTTACGAAACCAACGGCTCGACGACGAACCGACATCCACGAAAACAGCAATAGCGCCATATTTTGCAATATGGAAGATTCAGGGCCTTGAAATGACGAACCATTACAATGAGCGGCGAACATACATCACACGGCGTAGGAAACGCCAAGGAGGGCATCATGGCCGAGATCACATGGAAGTCGATTCTCACCAAGCTGGTCGGGGGAGACCACCTTACTGCTGAGGAATCGGAGTGGTTCGTGGACGACCTGATGCAAGGTAACGCCAATCCGGCCGCCGTGGGTGCCGCGCTCGCTATGCAGCAGCAGCTGGGACTGACCGCCGACGAGGTGCGTGGTGCCGCCAAGGCCATGGTCTCCCACGCCGTGCCGCTGAACGTTTCCGGTGGGACCACCGACATCGTGGGCACCGGTGGTGACGGCTTCGCCACCGTGAACCTGTCCACCATGGGCTCCGTGGCCGCCGCCGCAGCCGGCGTGAAGATCGTCAAGCACGGCAACCGCGCTGCATCTTCGAAGTGCGGTGCCGCCGATGTGCTCGAAGCCCTTGGCCTGCCGCTGGATCTGAAGCCGGAAGCCGTCGGCGAAGTGGGCGACGAGGTGGGCATCACCTTCGCGTTCGCCCGCACTTTCCACCCGGCCATGCGTTTCGTGGGGCCGATTCGCGCCGCGCTGGGCATCCCGTGCGTCTTCAACATCCTGGGGCCGCTGACCAACCCCGCCAACCTAGCACACGTGGCCATCGGCTGCGCCAACCGCAAGGTGAGCCCGATCATGGCTGCCGTCTACGCCAGCCGTGGTCAGTCCGGCTTGGTCTACACTCCGCATGAGGGCATGGATGAGCTCGCCCCCACCGGCCCGGTTTCCGTCTGGGGAGATTCGCGACGGCAAGGTCACCGAAACCGAGTTCGACCCGACCGTGGATCTGGGTCTCGCCAAGATTACCGTCGACCAGCTCAAGGGCGGCGTTCCGGACGTCAACGCCAACGCATTCAAGGACTTCCTGGCCGGCAAGGACATTCCGTCCCGCACCACCGCACTGCTCAACGCCGCCTCCGCCATCGTGGCCGACGGCAATCTGGTCGGCAACGGCACACTGGCCGAGCGTTTCGCCGAAGCCTACAAGCTGGCCGAGGAAACCGTCGATTCCGGCAAGGCCGAAGCCCTGTTCGACAAGTGGATCGAAACCGCCAAGTCCAAGGCGTGATACACCGTACTCAGCCTCCTCTGATGAGGGGGGCTTATGTGTCTATATGGCGACTGTTATGGCGGCCGTGGCCTTGTGCGTGACTGCGACGCGCGGCACTTCGGTTGGTGCCGCTGATGTGCCGGTTGTGCCGGCCAAAGGGGACGTGACGATCCGTCTCAACTGGTGGGGAGGCGACGCCCGCATCAAGGCCATGATTGCCGAGTTGCAGGAGTCCATCGACTTCAATTCGTGACCTATCGTGGCTCGACCGCAATTACGGACGAGACACGCCCGCAATACATTGGTTCGCTATCTCTCACACCTCGCCTACAAACAGCCCACTGGGCTGTTCGCTTAACGGCTCAGCCTCAGAGAGGGGAGCCAAGGACCACACAGCCTACGCGAGCTACACCCTCGCGCCGTCGTCGTAATAGCCGCCCTGATCACCGGGGCGGTCTTTGCGGTTGAGAATTTTGGCCACCAATCCACCCAAGCCCAAAATGACGCCCAGCCCGAAGAGAATATTGAGCAGCGCGCCCAAGAGAGGAATCGCGTTCAAGCCGGGGACGAATATCATCACCGCTTCGCCTACGAGACCAATGATAAGCAACGCCGTCAGCAGTACCGTAGACGCTTTGACCGGACCAAGATCAGGGTTCGGGGGAGTGAAGCCGCCATCATCATAGGTGTCCATCACATTATCGGTATCCAGCCAGCTGGAGCCGGTGAAATCACGGGGACCTGACTGCTTGCCTTTTTGCCGCCACGGCTCGGGCGAGCATCATCGGTGAACGAGCCGATATCCAAGTCATCTACGGAAAGCAGCGCCTCCTTCTCGCGTTTCTTGGCCTGCTTCTCGAACTTTTTGGCCTGCCTGGAGGAAGCCACGTCATGCAAGTCGGCCTGATGCTCGGCTTCGAACGCGGCCCACGCCGCATCCAAATCGTTCGCGTCATGCGATTGCGGTGTATCGGCACCATTCGTGGCTTGTCCGGCGGCACCGGGAGTCGACGACTTGGATGAAGTACCGGAATCCTGTCCGTTGCCCGGCGTGGGGGTTGGCCGCTCTCCGTCGGCATTGCTATTCTGGTTCTCAGTCATAACTGTCACTCTAATCAGGCGACCGGCCAATGGCTAGTTCGTCTGCGGGAGGAATGCCAAGTGCTCTACTGGTTCTTCGTCAAAGGTCTCGGCCCTATTGCTCATCATCGTTTGAGCCCTGCTGTCAGCGGACTGAATAACGTGCCGCGAGAGGGCGGCGCGATTATCGCAGCCAACCATCTGGCGGTGATCGACGATGCTTTGATTCCGATTACCTGCCCGCGCATGGTGCACTTCATGGGCAAAGCCGAATACTTCGAGGGCAAGGGATTGAAGGGCAAGTTCAAGAAGTGGTGGTTCACGTCCGTGGGCGTGTTCCCGGTTGATCGTTCCGGTGGCAGCAAGTCGCTTGGCGCACTCAAGCACGCACGCGAGATTATCGAGGATGGGCACCTGTTCGGTATCCACATTGAAGGCACGCGCAGCCCAGACGGTCGACTGTACAAGGGACACACCGGTGCCGCACGACTTGCGCTCGAGACCGGTTGCCCGATTGTTCCGACCGCCATCATCGGCTCGGACAAGCTGCAGCCGATTGGCACGTCGATTCCCAAGAAGGGCAAGACCAAGGTGTTGTATGGCAAGCCGATTGAGGTTGCGAAGAAGCCGGCTGATGAAATTACACATGATGATTTGCGTTCGCTGACCGATCGTGTTTCCACCGCAATCCAGAAAATGAGCGGTCAGGAATTCGTGAACGAATACGCCCAGAAGGTCAAGGCCGAGCTCAAGGCCCAGCAGGCCGCTGAAGAAGCCGAAAAGTAATTAACAAATGAGGCTCCCTCGTCTGAAGACAGAGGGAGCCTCATTCAAATCTCACACGATGGTGAGGGTGATGACGGTGGGGTTGCCGTTGGCGTCGCGCAAGCGAATCTTGCCGCCGTTGGAGAGGTCCGTATCGCCGCTTTTCACGGTACGTACCGTGCCGAACAGGCCACCGAGCACCTTGTCGGTTTTCACCTCGAACCCGAGACCTTCAAGTGTCTTGGTTACGGCGCTTTCCTGTTTGCCGACAAGGCCGGACGGTATCGTCGCCATCTCCGGACCCTTGGAAATCACCACGTCCACGCTATCGCCCCACTTCAGCTGGGCTCCGGCTTCCTGAGACGCGGAAATGACTTGACCGGCCTCGACCTTGTCATCGTACTGTTCGGTGACATTGGCCGTGAGCTTCAACTCGCCGAGCGCGGCTTGCATCTCATCCTGGGTCTTACCGACGATGTTAGGCATGGTCACCGGCATCGGTCCCTTGCTCAAAGTAACCGTCACCTCATCGTTGTGCTTGGCCGTGGTACCGGGATCAGGGAAGATCGTCAATGCCACACCCTGCGGCGTGTCCATCGAATACTCATCCTTCGACTCGTCATGCTTGACATTATCGAAGCCGGCCTTCTTGAGCGCGTTCAACGGGTCCTTGCCATTGGCCGAATTCGCGTCGAGAATATCCTTCGGGATGGTGGTCATCCGCACGCCCTTGGACACCACCACCGTAAGCTCCTGATTGGCTCGCTTGCTTATGCGGCTGTTCACAACGGCCTTGGTCTTGTTCACGGAAGAAGAGATGATCTTGCCTTCCGCCACGTCGTCGCTGTATTCCTTGTGCGTCTTGTAGGGGATGCCGAGAGCCTTCAACGTGCTCTCATACGTGGCCCAATCCGCGCCGGCCAACGAGCATTCGGTGCTTGCATTCGCATCGCAGGTCACGTCATCCGGCTTGGGCACACTCCAATAGCTGCCCGGTCCGGCAAACCACCACCAGCCGGCGGTTCCGCCGATTGCAGCCAGTACCAGCACGATCACCAGTACGATGATGAGCGGTTTTTTGCTGCGCTGCTTCTTTGGCCCGGTGCCGTTGGAAGCGACGTCCGGCTCATCGGAAAAGGCAAGCGCTCGGGTGAAGGCATCGCCGGCCTGAGGCAGCACTTGTGTCTCGCTGCCGGACTGTGCCATGATTTGCGTCTTATGGGGAGCCGAAGCATCGGCTGGCGTCGACGAATCAAGTGCCGTGGTGGGGGCGACCGGAGGAGCCGGAGGATTGACGTCTGCGGCGCCACCGGTATCGACGGTATTGCTTGCGACATCATCGGCCAAAAACGCTGGTACGGACGGCTTGAACGTTGCTGCACCGGCAGGTACGCCGGTCAGCGGGGCCTGCTCGGCGATATTGCCTACCAGCGCTGCAGCGGTGGCATCGGTATGATCACCTCCGATGGGTTCGGCATGCAAACGGTATTGCCACGCCTCCAGCGGCAATTTGGCGGCCAACTGGCTCAATTCCTCAGCTGCTGCCGCGCCATCGGTGGGGCGGGCATCCACCTGACGCGCGGTCAGATGGGCGATGAACGCCGCCACGGACGGATCAATGCCCTGACAGACCGTGGCCACGGACGGCACGTCCTCATGAACATGCTTGAAAACAAGCGTCACCGGATTATCCGAATCGAACGGCACCTTGCCGGTCAGCATCTCCCATGCCATGATGCCCACCGAATACAGGTCGCCTTGCGCGGTGGCCTGATTGTTCTCGATCATTTCGGGAGCCAGATAAGCGGCGGTGCCCAATAGCATGCCGGTGGAGCTCAATGTGGCCTGGCTGGCGGCCTTGGCCAGACCGAAATCAGTGATCTGCACATGGCCGCGATCATTGATCAAAATGTTCTCGGGCTTGATGTCACGGTGAACCACGCCGGCGCGATGTGCGGAAGCCAGACCATCCAGCGTCTCCGCGACCACGCGCAGCGTCTCACGTACGGAGAATGTGCCTTGGGCGTTCATCTCATGCCGCAGATTGACGCCATGCACATATTCCATGACCAGAAAATCAAGTCCATTGAACTCGCCGGTGTCATACACCTGAACGATGTGCGGGTTGGCGATGGACGCGGCCGAATTGGCCTCGCGGCGGAACCGTTCGACGAACTGCTCCCGATGCGGGCCTTTGGCGAGTTGTGTGTGCATGACCTTAATCGCCACGGTGCGCCCCAGACGCTCATCGATGGCCTCATACACGGTGGCCATACCACCCTCGGCGATATTGCGCACGATGCGGTAGCGTCCCTCAATCATCTGTGCGGGCTCGTTCTCACTCATGTTGTATCGTACGGTTCCTTTAATCACGACTAAACATGTTCAGTGTACATGGCCCCGGTTACGCGGCCGGAGCATCAGCGCATAGCTTTCACGGGTTTTCACCGGTGTTCATGGTCTCATGGTCCGGCGGCTCGCATTGTGGACTATCGCAAGGATTCGGGGACGAATCGCGCACAAGCCTCGGTCAGACGGCGTTGCGCTTCGGAATTCAGCTCAAGACCGGCAATCGCCTTACGGGACTCACCCCATAGGGCAGCGATGCGCTCGCGGGATCGATCAAGAGCACCGGTCGACGTGAACAGTTCAATGGTGCGGGCCACCTGGTTGTCATTGCGACAATCTTCTTCGAAGATGGCAATCAGATCGGCCTTATCCGCCGTATCTGCCGCAGACAGAGCATCAGCCAACAGCACTGTGCGTTTGCCTTCTCGGATGTCTCCGCCAACTGGTTTTCCGGTATTGCGGCTTGATCCGACGACATCCAACAGGTCATCCGCCAGTTGGAACGCCAGTCCGAGCGGCCGGCCGACGGCCAACGCGCAATGCCTGGCCTGATCCGGGCTCTCTCCTGCGGCCAGCAGTGCAAGCAGCAGTGGAGCGATGGTGGTGTAACTGGCTGTCTTCCAGCGGAATACGTTCAATGAGGCGTTCGCCAGAGCTTCGGGATTGGACAGTGGGGTCATCTCGACGGCCAAGTCCAGTACCTGGCCGATTTCCACCTCGCGTTGCATGGTAAGAAACGCCTCGTTCAGGGCATCGGTGTTGGGAAGACGGCTGGCGGACCGGCGTGTGATTTCAATGCAGGCGGTGGCCAGAATGTCGCCGAGCATCAGGCCCAAGCCACGGCCTATGGCACCGCTGTGTACGGCCTGTTCCAAGGCACGATGTGCGGAAGGCCTGCCCCGGCGCAGATCGGATTCGTCGATGATGTCGTCATGCACCAGTGCGGCCGTCTGAAACACTTCAATGGCGCAGGCCAGGTCGATCATGGCGTCACGCCGATCAGGCGTCACGTCGCCGGCAAGAATATCGAAGGCGTCCAACGCGAGCAGCGCACGCAGTCGTTTGCCTCCTTGGCTGGAGGAGGCGGCTTGGTCCACAACCTGTTCCATCACCGGTTTCAGGGCGTCGGCAACCTCGTCGGTGGCGGGGGCGGCAGTCAGTTCCCGCACCAACTGAATGATGCGTGGCTCGATGATTTCGCGGTTGTTAGCAGTTGTGCACATGCCTAATAACTTATCCACAGGGTTTGAAAGAACACAAGACGTTGGGAATCAAGGGTTTTGAAGCTAGAACCACAATGGTCGTTTTTTTCCTGCGTCATACGGCGTTTTTCAGCCATAGTGGGCACACACCCCCTCGGCGCATGAGCTATCCGGCTCGGCGCGCACCACAACACCAATAGATTGCACACCATTAGTCAAGGAGGACATGATGAACAACAACACGCCGCACAAGCCGCGTAAGAGCCGACACGCCAAACGGCACGCCGCCGAGCAGACGGAGCCCTTTGGCTTTGACGAGTTGGAGACGAGATCACAGGAATTTCGCAATGATCGACGACTTCGAGGCGCGCAACAGGCTAATGCCGACTGGGTGGCCGAACCATTGGACGAATGGCTGTCTTGTCTTGATGCCGGGAACACCGACCTAGGCCGAGAGACGATGGCCGCGTTTGCGGTGGGCATGCGTGAGACCTTATCGATTCGTGATGCGCTGATTCTCTCGTTGGTTATTGATGAAAGCCGTTGCCCCAAGTCATGGCTTATGGAATTCGCGGCGCGACCGCATCTGGCGCGTACGAGAACACGAATGGGCGAGCTGCTGACTTGCGCATTCGAGGATGAAGGCATGATGCCGGATAAGGAGCGTTGCCATGCCGGCATCGGTATGTTGCTCGATATCGCCGAAGCCTCACCGGTGCCGTACTGCATACAGCCATTGGCCGTAATCGCCTACACCTTATGGTGGCTGGGCGATCCGCGAGCAATGGTGTTCGCCTTGCGATGCCTGCTGCTCGATGAGGATTGTTCGCTGGCGGCGATGATATTCTCAGCCGCCGATCGAGGCGTGGCACCGGCATGGTGCTCGGGCTGAGTGAACAGAAACGGCGGATTTCCGAGGTTTTACGCGCGATGCGCGGAAGGAAAGCGTGTGGTGATCGGCAACACGTCGGGCAACGATGTGGGAATAATCGTCCGTGGAGGGTGGTTTACTCACATAGTTGACGATTTGCCCTTGCCAGAAGTGGGCCCATGTGGTATATGCACTTCACGGCGAGAGATCAGGAGGAGCAGTTTTGGCCACGAAGGAAACGACGGCAACCAAGCAGACAGCCGAGTCCAGCGAGGAGACCGAGACCAAGAAGAAGGCCAGCTCTACGACCACCGCACGCAAGACTTCCGCCAAGAAGTCCAAGTCCGCAGAGCCCTCGAAAAAGACCACGCGCAAGTCCGCTGCGAAGAAAACCGCGAAGAAGGCCAAGGACGATGAGCTCGTCAAAGACGAGGACACTCAGGTCGATGACGAGCTTGATGACGATGCCGAGGTCAACGACGACGATTTGGACGTTGACGACCTCGACGAGGATCTTGACGACGTTGACGAAGACGATGCCGACGACGAAGACCTCGATGAGGACGATGCCGACGACGATGATGTGGAAGACGACGAGGACGAGGAAGAAGCCAAGTCCAAGGCACCCGAGCAGCCCAAGGAAAAGGGTGCCTACGTGGTCTCCGACACGGATGATGAGGAAGAAACATCATCCCCTCGGGCAATCCGAAGCGTCGTGTGATTGCGGCCGGCGCAACCGCCGACCCGGTCAAGGACTACCTGAAGCAGATCGGCCGTGTGAGCCTGCTGAATGCCGAGCAGGAAGTCGACCTGTCCGAGCGCATCGAGGCCGGCCTGTACGCCCAGCACCTGCTCGACACCGAAAGCGAAGGCATGGAGTTCAAGCGCAAGCGTGAACTCAAGTGGGCCGCCGCCGACGGCAAGAAGGCTAAGGACCATCTGCTGGAAGCCAACCTACGACTTGTGGTCTCGCTCGCCAAGCGCTACACGGGTCGCGGCATGCTCTTCCTTGATTTGATCCAGGAAGGCAACCTTGGTCTGATTCGTGCCGTCGAGAAGTTCGACTGGAAGAAGGGCTTCAAGTTCTCCACCTACGCCACGTGGTGGATTCGTCAGGCCATCACCCGTGCCATGGCCGATCAGGCCCGCACCATTCGCGTGCCTGTGCACATGGTCGAAGTGATTAACAAGCTGTCCCGTGTACAGCGCCAGATGCTGCAGGATCTGGGGCGTGAACCTACGCCGGACGAGCTGGCCCGCGAGCTGGACATGCCGGTTGAGAAGGTGCAGGAAGTGCAGAAGTACGGCCGCGAGCCGATTTCCCTGCACACCCCGCTTGGCGAGGATGGCGATTCCGAGTTCGGTGACCTCATTGAGGATACCGACGCCATCGCTCCGTCCGACGCCGTGGCCTTCTCCCTGTTGCAGGAACAGTTCAAGCAGGTGCTGGAAACCCTGTCTCCGCGTGAGGCCGGCGTCATCAAGATGCGCTATGGCCTGGAAGACGGCCAGCCGAAGACGCTGGACGACATCGGCCGTGTGTATGGCGTGACCCGTGAACGCATCCGTCAGATCGAGTCCAAGACCATGTCCAAGCTGCGCCACCCGTCCCGTTCGCAGACCCTGCGCGACTTCCTGGATCAATGATCATCTGGCTCCCCTCTGTGAGGGGAGCCAAGCATTTGAAGAGAAAAATAGGACTGTATGCCCAAAGAAGAATACGGCGCCAAGGACCTAGCTGTTCTTGAGGGCTTGGATGCGGTACGCAAGCGTCCGGGCATGTACATCGGCACCACCGACTCGCAGGGTCTTATGCACTGCCTGTGGGAAATCATCGACAACTCCGTGGACGAGGCCTTGGCCGGCTTCTGCAACGACATTGTGGTCACCCTGCACACCGATGGTTCCGTGGAAGTCGCGGACAATGGCCGAGGCATTCCGGTGGATAAGGAACCGAAAACCGGCCTGTCCGGCGTGGAGGTCGTACTGACCAAACTGCATGCCGGTGCCAAGTTCGGCAACTCGTCTTATAACGCCGTCGGTGGCCTGCACGGCGTGGGCTCCTCCGTGGTCAATGCCCTGAGCTCCCGACTGGACGTCGAAGTGGATCGTGACGGCAAGACGCACCACATGACCTTCCACCAAGGTCACCCTGGCGTATACACGGATGCCGACCCGGCCAATCCGTCTCCCGATTCCCCGTTCAAGCGCACTCGCAAGAACCGACCCACCGAGCTGGAAATCATCGGCAAGGTATCTCCCAAAACCACTGGTACCCGTATTCGCTACTGGTATGATCCGGAGATTTTCAACAAAACCGCCGAATTCTCATACGAACAGCTCATCGACCGCGTGCGCCAGACCAGCTTCCTGGTGCCCGGCCTCAGAATCACCATCATCGACGAAAACGTACCGGAAACGGCGGCGACTGACACCGTCGAGGCCACTGATGACACAACAGTCGAACCTGCGCAAGACCAGGCACCGGCCTTGGATGTCTCGTCCAACGATGCCGAACTCTTCGACGACTCCGCCGAATCCCAGTCCGACGATGCCGAGAGCCCGGCCGAGGAGGACTTCTCGCTGACGGCCGGCGACCAGGTCGTCGATGGCGCGTTCGGCGAACAGCCCGCGCACCCGCGCGTCGTGGAATTCCTGCACACAGGCGGCGTCAAGGACTTCGTCGACTTCCTGTCCAAAGGCGAGCCGATCTCCGACATCTGGCGCATCCAAGGCGAGGGCACCTATAAGGAGGAGACCCAGGCCGTGGGTGAGGGCGGCGAACTGCACGCCCAGGAAATCGAACGCACCTGCGGCGTGGACATCGCCCTGCGATGGGTCAACGGCTATGACACCACAATCATGAGCTTCGTGAACATCGTGGAGACGCCCGGCGGCGGTACTCACGTGGACGGTTTCATGAACGCCATCACCAAGCAGATTCGCAAGGCGGTGGAAGACAACGCCCGCAAGCTCAAGGTGAACATGAAGGACTCCGCCATGAAGGTGGAGCGCGACGATATCCAAGCCGGACTCGTGGCCGTGGTCACCGCACGCGTGGCCGAACCTCAGTTCCAAGGCCAGACCAAGGATGTGCTCGGCACCGCGCAGGTCAAGCCGATCGTCACCCGGCTCACCGACAAGCAATTCGGCGAGATGATCACCGGCTCCAAGCGCGGGTACAAGGAACAATCCGGCCGCGTGCTGGAGAAGATCGTCGGCGAAATGCACGCACGCATCCAGTCGCGCAAGGCCAAGGAGGTCACGCGCCGCAAGAACGCGCTCGAATCCGCCTCGATGCCGGCCAAACTCTCCGACTGCCAGCCGGGCAATGACGACGTGGCCGAACTGTTCATCGTCGAGGGTGATTCCGCACTCGGTACCGCCAAGGCCGCCCGCAACGCCGGTTTCCAGGCACTGCTGCCGATTCGAGGCAAGATTCTGAACGTGCAGAAGGCGTCGATCACGCAGATGCTCTCCAACAAGGAGTGCGCGGCCATCATCCAAGTGGTGGGTGCCGGCTCCGGCCAGAGCTTCGACATCGAACAGTCGCGCTATCACAAGATCATCATGATGACCGATGCTGATGTGGACGGTGCTCATATCCGTATCCTGCTGCTGACGCTGTTCTACCGGTACATGCGGCCGCTTATCGAACACGGCTACGTGTATGCCGCCGTGCCGCCGCTGCACCGCATCGCGTTGACAGGCTCGCACAAGGGCGAATATATCTACACGTATTCCGATGACGAGCTGGCCGGCAAACTGGCCGACCTCGACAAGAAGCGCATCGGATACAACGACGACATCCAGCGATACAAGGGTCTGGGCGAGATGGACGCCGACCAGTTGGCGGACACCACCATGGACCCGCGCACGCGTATGCTGCGCCGCATCCGCATGGAGGACGCCGCCCAGGCATCCGAGATCTTCAGCCTGCTGATGGGCGACGACGTGCCGCCGCGCAAGCAGTTCATCGTCGACAACGCCGACGATTTCGACCGCTCCAAGATCGATACCTGATCGAAGACGTCGCTGATAATGACATCGTGCTTACCGAGAATTTCCGTAATTGGCGTTTGAGGTGAGCACGTTGTCATATGTTTTATGCGTGTTGCCCATGAGTCATTCGATAGACTGATGACATCGTTATCACAACCGGTGCCGTACTGTGAATGGGAGATGGGACATGGCCAGTCTGTTGCTTGCCGTCATCTATGTGGCGTTTATCAGTCTGGGATTGCCGGATTCGCTACTCGGATCCGCATGGCCCACCATGAGCCAGGATCTGAACGTGCCGGTGGCGTGGGCCGGCGGCATCTCCGCGGTGATTTCCATGTTCACGATCGTCTCGGCGCTGCTTTCGGACCGAATGACATTGAAATTCGGGGCAGGCAAGGTCACCGCCGTTTCGGTGGCGTTGACTGCGGCGGCCTTGGCCGGTTTCTCCGTTACCTCGAATTACTGGGTGCTGTTGGCCATCGCCATACCATACGGCCTTGGCGCGGGCGGAGTGGATGCGGCGCTCAATAACTACGTAGCCATTCACTACGAAAGCCGGCATATGAGCTGGCTGCACTGCATGTGGGGCGTCGGCGCATCGGTCGGCCCCTACATCATGGGCTATGCGCTCTCTCAAGGCCAAGGCTGGCCGTGGGCTATCGGTACATCGCGATCCTGCAGGTGATGCTGACCGTCATCCTGGTGCTGAGCCTGCCGCTGTGGAAGAAACGTGGCGCAATTGCGGTCGGCGAATCGACCGATGACACCGCATCATCTGACGGCAATGCCGAGAGATTTGGCACTGCTGAAGGGGTGTCTGTTGCCGAACGCAAACCGCTCGGCGTGGCCGGCGTGCTCGCCATTCGCGGTGCCAAGGAAATCCTCGTGATGTTCTTCTGCTACTGCGCCGTCGAATCTACGGCGGGCCTGTGGGCCTCCAGCTATATGGTGATGCACAGCGGCATCGACAAGATCACCGCCGCCAGCTGGGCCAGCCTATTCTACGTAGGCATCACCGTGGGCCGTGCGCTTTCCGGCTTCCTGACCATACGATTCAAGGACCCGGTCATGATTCGCCTCGGCCAAGTGCTGGTGTTCGCCGGCATCCTCACCATGTTCGTGCCATTGCCTCACCACCTTGGCGTGGTCGTTGGGCTGGTGGTCATCGGCTTCGGGTGCGCGCCGATTTATCCGTGCGTCATCCACTCGACGCCGGCCTACTTCGGCGAAGACAAATCGCAGGCCATCGTCGGCGTGCAGATGGCCTGCGCCTATGTGGGCTCACTGCTCATGCCGCCACTGTTCGGCATCATCGCGCAATATGCGACAATCAGTCTCTACCCGTGGTATTTGCTGGTGCTCTTGGTGCTGATGGTGGCCATGCACGAGCGTCTTCGCAAGTTGCGCGGCTGATCATATGCGCATTTGGGCCCGACGCCTACTATGCTTGGAGCCCATGGTGATAAGTGAAGAAGAACATGAACAGATGCCCGAGCGTACGGGAACGATTGGAAGCGCTGAAGGATGCGCCGGGCTCGGTAATCGTGGTCGGCTCGATGAACGCCGATTACACCGTAACCACTAAACGACTACCCAAGCCAGGTGAAACCGTCAATGGTGGTGCCATGAAAGTGCTGCCGGGCGGCAAGGGCGCGAATCAGGCGTCTGCCGCCGCTCGTCTCGGTGTCAATGTCCAGTTGCTGGGCGCGGTGGGCGAGGACTCCAACGCGGACTTCCTATTAGGCAAGCTGGATGAGGCCGGCGTCGACACCGCCGATATCCTGCACGTTGAAGGCCCCAGCGGCACCACGGTAATCACCGTGAGCGCTGAGGGCGAGAATACCATCGTCTATTCGCCGGGTTCCAATGCCAAGGCAAGTGCCGGCTATGTGCAATCACATCGCACGACCATCGCCGAATGCGCGGTATTGGGACTGTGTTTGGAGAGCCCGATCTCCACCGTTATCGCCGCCGCACAGACCGCGCATGACGCTGGCGTGACCGTGCTGCTCAACGACTCGCCATTTATGGACGAGCTGCCTCACGAACTGGTGGAAGCCACGGATATTCTGCTGGTCAACCAGCATGAAGTGGCTCAGTTACTGGGTCTGCCGGACGGCGATGTGGAATCACTCGACTGGTATGAGGTCGCCGAACGATTCACCGATTACGGATTCGACCGGGCGATAGTGACGCTTGGTGCGTCGGGGTCGGTGGTGATCGAGAACGGACGTTGGCATCGCGTATCCGCCGCGCAAGTCAATGCGGTGGACACCACCGGTTGCGGCGACTCGTTCATGGGAACTGTGCTGGCTGGCTTGGCCGCTGGCCATACGCTGCTGCAATCCGCGCAAATCGGCTCCTATGTCTCCGCCTATGCGGCCACCAAGCTGTGCCCAAGCGCCTACGGCACCGCCGAAGAAGTCATCGCCTACTTCAGCTGACCTATAATCGTACATATGTACGAAACCCTGAGCCTGTTTTCTGAACCCACCAAGGTGTGGTTCGAGCATGCCTTCGGTCAGCCGACCGAGGCACAGGCTCAGGCATGGCCGGCAATCCATTCCGGTCGCAATGTCTTGGTCATCGCCCCTACCGGTTCCGGTAAAACATTGGCCGCGTTTCTCTCAGCCATCGACCGATTGATGACCGTGCCACGCACGCGGCGTGCCGGTGTGCGTGTGCTGTATATCTCGCCGTTAAAGGCGCTCGCGGCCGATGTGGCCAAGAACCTAGAACAGCCTTTGGAGGGCATTGCTGCACAATGCGAGGCGCAAGGGCTGCCCGTGCCGAAGATCGCGGTCGCCACTCGTTCAGGCGACACCACCGCACAGGAGCGGCGGCGCATAGCCTCCCATCCACCGGATATCCTCGTTACCACGCCAGAATCGTTGTATTTGTTGCTCACTTCGAAGGCAGGGCGGATTCTCGGCACTGTCGATACGGTGATCGTCGATGAGATTCATGCAGTGGCGGGCACCAAGCGCGGCGCACATTTGGCGGTAAGTCTGGAACGGCTGGAGAACCTTGTCACAGAATCGCGCAAGCGAGATGCAATCGATGCAGATGCTGATGAGGGCGGTGATGCCGCCGTCGATGCTGGCCGCGGCGATCGTCATATGCAGCGCATCGGTCTATCCGCTACGGTGAATCCGCCTGAAAAGGCGGCGCGATTCCTGGGCGGCGGGCAACCGGTTACCATCGTGAATCCCGGTGGGCGGCCTGCAATGGATTTGCGCATGATTGAGCCGTTGGAAAACATGCGTGATTTGCAGTCCGTGAATGCCAAGCAGCGTGTCGGTGGCGTGGATGCTGAACGGTCCGCTCCGCATATCAGTGGTGTCACGCCGGCCATGCAGCGACTTGCTGAACGCAGGGGCATTGTGCCGGTGGATGATAGAGATGTTTCTTCCACTTCTGGGGACGATTCTGATGCGAGTGATGCGTTCGATTCCTCCGCGTTGGTTGGAGCGGCGGGCGACCGTACCTCCGGTTCCATTTGGCCCGTGGTGGAACGCAGTATTTTGGATGAGATTCTCGCGCACCGCACTACATTGGTGTTCGTTAATTCGCGTGGTGTGGCTGAGAAACTCACTGCGCGCTTGAACGATCTGTATGCGCAGACCCGGCATGGCACCAATCCCGACACTGTGCGGGATCTGGGCTCTCCGGAAGGCCGCGAAGGGTTCTCCACGCATTACGATGCTGTGGTCGGCTCCACCACCATGCTTGTCGGCTCACATGAGGGCGATGATGTCATCGCCATGGCTCATCATGGGTCGGTTTCCAAAGACCGTCGCAAAATGATTGAGGAACGGCTTAAACGTGGTGAATTGCGTTGCGTGGTGCCACCTCCAGTTTGGAGCTCGGCATTGATATGGCTCGGTCGACTTGGTGATTCAAGTCGATACGCCGTTGTCGGTCTCCTCCGGATTGCAGCGTGTAGGCCGTGCCGATCATCAGGTCGGTGGCGTCTCTCACGCATTGTTCTACCCGCTCACCCGTCAGCAGATTGTCACTGGGGCCGCAAGTCTGGAAGCCATGATTGCCGGCGATATAGAACCATTGGCCGTGCCGCGCAATCCGCTCGATATTCTTGCCCAGCAGACCGTGGCCGCTGCCGCGATGCACGATTTGAACGCTGATGACTGGTATGCCACAGTGCGTCGTGCTGCGCCGTTTGCCGAACTGCCACGTGACATGTTCGATGCGGTAATCGGCATGATGTCCGGCGAATACAACAGCGAGGAATTCTCGGCCTTCCGGCCGCGACTGGTATGGAATCGGGATAATGGCCTGATTTCCGCCCGTCCCGGTTCGCAGAAAGTGGCCGTTACCTCTGGCGGTACGATTCCCGATCGAGGGCTGTACACCGTGGTCCTGCCTGAGGCGGACGCCGGCAAAGGCCAGCGTCGCGTCGGCGAGTTGGATGAGGAGATGGTCTACGAATCGCGCGTGGGCGATGTCATTACGCTCGGCACCTCCACATGGCAGATTCAGGAAATCACCCGTGATCGTGTGGTCGTGACTCCGGCTCCGGGCCGCACCGCCCGCCTGCCGTTCTGGCACGGTGAAGGCGCTGGCCGTGACTACGGTTTCAGCCGTACCATAGCCCGCTTCACCCGAGAAATCGCCGCCGGATTAGACGTGAAGCGGACTGAGGGGAGGTCTGCCGCAGAAGGTCCAGCTGTCCCAACCTTCATCCCAACAATCCTCACCCGTCTCCACCACGATGGCCTAGATGCCAACGCCATCACCAACTTGGCCCGCCTACTCTCCGAGCAACAAGCCGCCACTGGTGCAGTCCCCAGCGACCAAACCCTTATCGTGGAGCGCACACGCGATGAAGACGGCGGATGGCGCATCGTGCTGTTAAGCCCCTTCGGCCGCCGCGTTCACGAACCGTGGTCCATGGCCATCAGCCGCAGACTGCGCCAACGCTACGGTTTCGACGGGCAGGTATATGCCGCCGATGACGGTATCGTCATTCAGCTACCGGACGGTGACGGACATATTCCTGCTCAAGACCTGTTCCTTTTCGACCCAGAAGACCTCAAAGCAGATGTAGAGCGTCAAGTGGGCGAGTCCGTGCTATTTGCCGCACGATTCCGCGAATGCGCCGCCCGATCACTGTTCATGCCGCGATCCGACCCGGGCCGTCGCGTGCCCCTATGGCAGCAGCGACTGCGCGCCGCACAGCTCCTGCAATCCGCACGTATGGCCAAGAACTTTCCGCTGCTGCTGGAAACCGCGCGCGAATGTTTGCAAGACGTATACGACATGCCCGCCCTGAACGAGGTGATGACCGGATTGCAAGCCGGCACCATTACCGTGAAGGACGTGGAAACCGAGTCGCCATCGCCTTTCGCCGAGAACATTCTCTTTGGCTTCGTCGGCGTGGTGATGTACCAGTATGACCAACCTCAGGCCGAGCGTAGCGCGCAACTGCTGTCTCTCGATCCGCACGTGCTCGAACGCTTGCTCGGCACCACCGATATGGCACAAGTGCTCAACCCGGACGTGATTCGCGAAGTCGAACAGGAACTGGGGGAGCACACTTTCTGGAATGAGCTTGCCGACGATGATGTGACTGGTCGCGTGACCCGTTACGCCAAAACCCATGGTCCTTTCACCGCCGATCAGCTCATAGCCGATCTACACCTCGATGCTACGGATGCCGTGCACACTCTGGATGTGCTGGCTGCCAAAGGCGAGTTGATGCAAGGCCACTTTGTAGATGATGACGAGCAAGGCCAACAGTGGCTCCATAAGGACGTATTCCGCCGTATTCGGTCTCGCTCATTGGCCAAGGCGCGTAAAGCAGTCAAGCCAGTAGAATCAGAGGCGTTCCAGATGTTTCTTATCGACCGACAAGGTATCGGGCCGGTCGGCGGCGAACGATATGAAGGTGCTGACGGGCTCATGCGCGTTATCGAGCAGCTGGAGGGCATATCACTGCCCACTGCACTCTGGGAGTCGGCAGTATTCCCCGCACGAGTACGAGACTACCAACCTGCATTGCTGGATGAGTTGCTGACCAGCGGCGATGTGGTCTGGGTCGGCTCAAAACCGGGGGAACCAGTGCGATGGACCCCGGTGAGGTTGCTTTCTATCCGGCGGATTCAATATTGTTCAGCGGTGTGGAACATGGTACGACATCGAACGCCTCAGACGCCACCATGCCGGAAGCGATTCTGACCGCACTGGACTCAGGGGGAGCGTTCCATGCCCGTCAACTGATGGATGCCGCCAAACGTGCGTGGAATGAGACCGCGGAGCCGGACATCAATCCAAACACCGGCGAAATCATTCCGCAAGAGTGGAGCGAACAGCAGTTCAAGGATGCCTTGTGGAGCTTGGTCTGGCAAGGTAAGGTCACCAATTCCAGCTTCGCGCCGGTGCGTGCATTAACCGCAGGCGCAGCAAGCCCGCGTAAATCCACTACATCACGTCGTCGTGGGCGTGTCGCTCCGATTCGCCGAGCCACTACGGATATGACGTTAGGAGGTTTGTGGTCCGCCGTAATCGGGCAAGCTGAAGCCGAAGACACCGACCAGACCGAACGGGCACTCGCACTGGTCGAGACGTTGCTGGACAGGTATGGCGTCATCGCGCAGCCGGTGATTGACAAGGAAAATATCCCGGGTGGCTACTCAGCGTTGTATCCGGTATTGAATCGCATGGAGGAGCATGGTCGACTGGTACGAGGCATGTTCGTCCGTGGTTTCGGCGCGGCCCAATTTGCCGAGCGCGACACCGTGGATGCGTTGCGTCATCCGTCAGAGCATCGCGGCCAGTCCGTGGTGGCATTGAGTGTGCTCGACCCCGCAAATCTCAGTGGCTCCGCCATCGCGTGGCCGGACGCGCCTGCCGGTGCGGGTAAACCGGCACGCCGTATCGGAGCCACGGTCGTGCTCAATGCGCAAGGCGCGCTACTATACGCGGCCGCCAAAGCCAAGCACCTGACAGCGTTCGATCAATCGGTCGGCCATGAAGCCGCTGTCAATGATTCCGACGAACAAATGCGCAAGGCCGCCACAGAACTGGCCTACGCCCTCAAACGCAATGGCACCGGCTCCGTGACATTCAGCGACATCAATGGCGAACCCCTCACGCCCGTCACCCCTTCGCCCGCATCCTCCACCAGTCCGGCTTCACCCCCGTTCCCCAAGGCATGCGGCTGTACTGATTGAGCCCAGCTATCGAATGCGGTAGTTGGAGCCTCGTTGGGTCATGATGAGGCCGGCGCGGGTGAGCTCCTTATCCAGTGTGTAGAGGGCGTTCTTGAGTAAGCCCTGTTGCTCGAAGAATGGGCCGCCGATAAGTTTGACCAACTCGTTGGTGTTGACGAACTGGCCATCAGCCTTGACCAGCGCTTCAAGCAAACTGTATTCCAGACGGGACAGTGAGATTGCGCTGTGAGTGGATGCGTAGTAGGCCTTGTGATTCGTGGTGTCCAACGTGAGATTGCCACGAATGATCATGACGGGGGAGTCGGTGGCAAGCGAGCCGACGTATGAGAGCAGTTCGCCATCGGAGAATGGTTTGCTCAGCACGACATCCGGGTGTCGTGCGTTAGCTTGTGCGCTAGCGTCGGCATTGTCCGAGCGTTGTTCGGCTTCGGCATCTGAGTTGTTTGCGCGTGAATCCGCGCTGAAGGAGCTGTAGGGCGTCTCTTCGATAGGGGCGTACTCGTCAGGCAGCGCTCGCCAAGGGATTCGATGAGCTGCTCGGTGGAAATGCCGAGCAGGGATTCATCAAGAATCACTGCGTCAAATGACTCCTTGGCGACAGCGGCGAGCGCGATACTACCGGTGCTTGCCAAAGACACCTCATGACGACCGGCAAGCAGGGCACCATGAATGGCGTGGGCCAACGGTTCATTGGATACGGCAACCAGTAGTCTCATCGCCACCTCCTTAATGCTTAGTGTAGGCCGGGTTTAGGGTCTCTTCTCTATTGTTTGGCTCACTATCGTTCGCTCCTCGCCTACAAACACCCCACTGGGGTGTTTGCTTTACGGCTCGGCCCATCAGAGGGAGCTTAATTGAGGTTACGCAATGAAGGCGATGGGGGAGGCGAGGTCTACTCCGGAACCGTCTCGGCGCATATCGGGCTTGGGAAGCTCGACCGGAGAGCCTGCGGATGTAGAGGCGTGCAACGGGTAGAGGCCCACCCAGGCAAGAATCAGCGTGTTCTGGCCCTTCAGGAATCGCTGGGAACGCACGCCGCCGGTAGCGCGACCCTTGGTGGGGTACATTTCCAGCGGAGTGACCTTCGCCGCGCCGTTTTCGGTGCCGGGCAGTGCATCGGAATCGCCGGCCACGGTGAGCACCACTGCACCGGATCCGGAAGTCAAGCCGTTCTCGCCCTCTTCATAGGTCCATGCCACCTTGCCGGCGGGAACCACGTTGAAGGCCGCCACACGGCGCCCTCGGCCAGCTTGATGCCGGCCATACCGCCCGCAGTACGACCCTGCGGGCGCACGTTCTTCGCCTCAAAGGTCAGTAGCGAGGAATCGGAGGAGATGAACACCAGACGGTCGTCATCCTCGGCCACGGCGGCGAATACCACTTCGTCGCCATCTTTCAGATCAATGACGGGCCAAGAATCCATGGTGTGGGTGCCTCACGATTCCAACGCTTGATGACACCGTTACGGGTACCGATAGCCAGCGACGGCAACGGCTTGGCCTCGGCGGCCCCGCCATCCTCGCTCTCGTCCTTGGCACTGGTCTTGCCGGACGTCGGCTGCTCCATGGCAATCGCCGTAATCACACGCTCACCGCGAATCGGATCGGTGGATTCGGTCATGCCGATCAGTTCGTCGGCCTGAACTCCTCCCTTCAGCGACAATGTGGCGGTAGCGGGCAAGGCAGGCAAATCAACCACATGCGCGAGCACCAGGCGGCCGGCCGACGTGACCAGCCCATACGTAGCGCGCGTGGAAGTCTCGAAGATTGTGGTGATCTGATCGTCTCTCAAACGCTCATCGGAAGTGGATCGTGCATTGAACACGTCCATCGCGCTTGGCGTGGTACGGGCAATCAAACCGGTAGCGCTCATCATCACCACGCACGGCTCGTCCTCGATCTTCAAGGCTCCGGTCAGCGTGGACTGTTCGCCGGTCTTCTTGGCCGCAGCTGCGGCTGCGGCCACATCGGCTTCGGCGGAGGAGATCGTAGTGGCGGCCTTCACCGCTTCGAGCGCGGACTTGGACACGCCCGAAGCCCCGGCACCCTGCGCCACGACCGGCGTCAACGTGCCATCCGGGTCGGCGTCCAGCAGCACGGTACGGCGCGGCGAGCCCCACTTGGCGACCGCTTCGTCCATCTCGTCGGTGACCACCTGGTCGAGCGCCTCGGCGGAGGCCAGGATCCGGGTCAGCTCCTCGATACGCTTCTTCAGATCATCGCGTTCGGCCTCAAGCTCGATACGGTTCATCTTGGTCAGTCGGCGCAGACGCAGGTCGAGGATGTACTGAGCCTGGACCTCGTCCAAATCGAAAACGACCATCAAACGGCTCTTCGCGGCATCCGCATCATCCGAGGTGCGGATTACCTGAATCACCTCGTCGATGTCCAACATGGCCAGCAGCAGGCCCTCGACCAGGTGCAGGCGCTCCAGCGCCTTCTTCTTGCGATATTCACTGCGGCGGCGAATCACCACACGGCGGTGGTCCACCCACACCTGAAGCATCTCCTTCAGACCCATCGTGTGCGGGCGGCCCTCCACCAACGCCACGTTGTTCATGGCGAAGTTGTCTTGCAACGGTGTGTGCTTGAACAACTGCACCAGAACCGCATGCGGGTCGAAACCAGTCTTGATCTCGATGACGATACGCGTGCCGTTATGACGATCGGTCAGATCGAACGCGCCGGAAATCCCCTCCAGCTTGCGGTTCTTCACACCGTCGGAAATACGTTCGATTACCTTCTCCGGGCCCACCATGTACGGCAGCTCGGTGACCACGATGGCCTGCTTGCGGGCCGTGACATGCTCGATATGCGTGGCGGCGCGCGTGGTGAGCGTACCACGGCCAGTGGCATAGGCCTCACGGATGCCGTCGCGGCCGATGATCGTGCCGCCGGTGGGCCAGTCGGGGCCGGGCACGTAACGCATCAGCTGTTCCAGGGTGGCGTCCGAATGCGCCATGAGGAACTTGGCGGCGTTTACCACCTCGCCCAGATTGTGGGTGGCCAGGTTCGTGGCCATGCCCACGGCGATGCCCGAGCCGCCGTTGACCAGCAGATTCGGGATGGCGGCCGGCAGCACGGTCGGTTCCTTGAGCTTGTTGTCATAGTTCGGCGTGAAGTCGACGGTGTCCTCATCGATATCCGCGTTCATGCCGAGAGCGGCCGGGCCAAGCCTGGCCTCGGTGTAACGGGAGGCCGCAGGGCCGTCATCCAGCGAGCCGAAGTTGCCGTGGCCGTCTACCAGCGGCAGACGCATCGCGAACGGCTGTGCCAAACGCACCATGGCCTCGTAGATCGCGGAATCACCGTGCGGGTGGAGCTTGCCCATCACCTCGCCCACCACGCGGGCGGACTTCATATACGGGCGGTCGGGAGTCAGATTCATCTCGCCCATCTGGTAGACGATGCGGCGCTGCACCGGCTTCAAGCCATCGCGCGCATCGGGCAGTGCGCGTGCGTAAATCACCGAATACGCATACTCGAGGAAGGACTTGCTCATCTCCTCGTTCAGCGGTGTCTCGACGATATGCTCCTTGACCGTGCGCGGATCGTAGGTTTGCGCGGACGGTTTGCGGTGTGATGCCATGAAACTCCCTTTCGAACGCCCCCATATTAGCGGGAGGGCGCGAAACAGTGCGCAGAGAACGGTTCTCGATAACAACTGTGCGCTGGTTTCGGTGCGCCAATCGCACATGTTTGCCGATAAAACGGCGTGATTCCAGTGTTTCAGTCGATGTGCGTTTGTTTGATTATGTGCGTTGGAGCGCACAGTTGTTATTGAGAACCGTTCTCTGCGCACTGAGCCAAGGGGAGGGGTGCTACTTGAATGGGCAACTATGAGTGTTGAGACGCCGGATATGGACGAGTTGCTGCGGCTGGTGCCCACAGTGGGCTATGGGGATGACGCCCCGGCCGATCGGCGTGGGGAGCACTGCACCTGTCCGCCGTGCTGCCCGCCTTGTCCGCCGCCATCGGACATCCGACCCCCACCAAGGTCCACGCCGATCCCAAGGCCTGCCAGCGCGCGTTGGGGCTGCCTGATGCCGAATCGGCCATCGTGGTGCTCGTGGACGGCCTGGGCTACTGGAACCTCGCCATGCGCCTCGGCCACGCGCCCTATCTGCGTTCGCTGATGAACGAAAGCGCCAATCAGCGTCCCATAGCTACCTGCGCTCCAAGCACCACTGTGGCGGCCATGGCCGCATTCGGTACCGGAACCTGCCCGGGACTGACCGCAATGGCGGGCTATACGCAGCTCGAACCCGCCAGCCATAAGCTCATCCAACTCATCCAGTTCAAAGACGCGCTGGCACCCAAACCAGCCAATCCGCACATTCCTGTGCCGCCCATGGTCGATCCGCTCGACCTGCAGCGCGAGGAGACGGTGTTCGAGAAACTTGCGGCTCAAGAGGTGCGCGTCACGAGCTCGGGGTTGCCCAAGTTCTCCAAATCGCCATTGACCGAAGCCGCATTGCGAGGCACCGACTATCAAGGCAACGTCACCCCACGCGATCGTGTGCTGGCCGCCGCACGCGCCTCCCGCACCCCCGGCCTGACCTACCTGTACATCCGTGACGCCGACAAAGTCGGCCACAATTACGGGTGGGATTCCGAACACTGGGTGGCCGCATTCGAACATATCGACGCCCAGCTCGCGCTCCTGAAACGCAGCGCACCCAAAGGCACGCTGATCGTCATCGTAGCCGACCACGGCATGGTGCAAACCGACATGGACCAGCGGATTGACATCGCCGTTGAACCGCAGCTCACCCGAGGCGTGTCACTGGTCGGGGGGGAGCCGCGCTCGCTGATGCTGTATGCCGAGCCGGATGAACGACCTGAGGATATAGCTTGCCGGTGGCGCGATTGTCTGCAAGACCGAGCCTTGGTGCGGACCAAGGATGAGGCCATCGCGGACGGATTGTTTGGACCGGTCTGCGAGCGAGTCCGGCCAATGCTCGGCGATGTGGTCGTGCAGGCAGCGGGAGCCGTGACCCTCGTCGATTCGCGTACGCAAGGAGACAAGGCCACCCACCTGCCGAGCGTGCATGGCTCCCAAACAGCATTGGAAATGGATATTCCCTGCCTGATCGATATGGCCTGATTCGGAAATTCAGTCTCCGAACAGAATCTCGTCCCAGCTTGGTACGGCCGAACGTCCTGATTTACGCTTGGCCGGTTTGGCTGGTGCCTCATGTTCGGTGGCGGCGGATTCGGCCGCCCGCTCCTGCTCGGTGGCTACTAGCTGTGCATTGGGGCCACTCCGTATGGTCTTGTCCGAAACATTGTCAGAGCCCTGCTCTGGTGCCGTGGCAGGCGATTGCTGTAATCCTGCGGCAGATGGCGAAACAGATCCGGCGGTCTGCGAAGAGACCGGACTGGGGGCCGTAGTGCCATGAGCCTGGGTCGTGGCCGGTGAGATGGACGTGGATAGATCCACTGGGGGCATGGAACCTGTGGAAGTGACAGAGGGCCGGATTGCGGCAGGCCGTGCGGCCGGAATCGAAGGCGTAGGAGCCGCCCAAGCAGACACGGCGCGCTCGATACGCGCGGAGCGTACGGAGTCGCCGGGCAGTTCGGGAATCGTCGGCTTGAGTTTGGAATCCGTGGCTGATTCCGGATTCTGTTCGCCGAGCAGTTTTCGAGCGGCATTGTTCAGGCTCATCACGGAATTGTCGTGCATATTCCACGTCCATTCGGCATGGATCTCACGGCCCGCGGAAGTGAATATCGCCACGATGCGCCAAGGCTCAAGTCCACGTCGGGTGATTTCCAGGTCACTGATTCCATGCCGATTCCCGCAGAGGCCAGCGTGCGTTCCACCAGTTCGCTGATGGTGCGCACCCTGCTGTCTTTGGGTGCCGCCACGGCAAGGAACTGTTCGATGGCATACTGTTTCTCGGTCTCCACAGCCATGGAGAAACGACGTACCAGCATTTCGCTCAGATGATATTTCTCCGCGACACGGGCCGGATCGGCACCGGCGCGAATCAGCGACTGTATCTGGGAAATCGGCAAAGTGGACTGCTGATGCGGCTGGGGAGCCTGTCGCATCTCGCTTCTGACCTGCTTGGCCTCAAGAATCGCCCGTTCGAGCGTGTCGTCCACGCTCACAGCCATTTCCCTGCCGCCAAGGGAGAATACGAGGTCCCCCGTCTTGCTCACGCGCACGAAACGGGCTTTTTCAAGCCGATCATCTGGCATATTCGCACCACTTTCCGTCGCAAAGACATTACTTCTTTTAAGTATGCCCCACGTGTCGAACTTTACGAGTATTTCAAATCGTGTATCCTATGGGCGAGTACGGCGCTGACCGTGCTATATATATCGACTTACGAACCAAAGACGACGAAAGGACCATGATGGCTCAGGATTATGATTCCCCCCGCAACAAGGATGAGGACGAGGAATCGCTGCAGGCGCTGGGGAAGTCCTCGCAGAACGCCTCGAGCGACATCGACGACGATGAGAACGCCATCGCCGAAGACTACGAACTGCCGGGCGCCGATTTGAGCAACGAGGATTCCTCGGTGACCGTCATCCCCATGCAGGGTGACGAGTTCATCTGCTCGCAGTGCTTCCTGGTCAAGCATCGCAGCCAGCTCGCCTACACGGACGAGGATGGCCAGCCGGTGTGTGAGGAGTGCGCCGCCTGATGGCGTTCGACGAGACCTACAACGAGCCCGAATCCACCGAGGTCCTGGTCAAGAGCCTCGATCCCGAACATCCGGCCCAGCTGCACTATGCCCACGCGGGCGATGCCGGTGCCGACCTCATCACCACCGTCGATGTGACGCTGAAGCCTTTTGAACGGGCACTGGTTCCCACCGGCGTGGCCATCGCCCTACCTGCGGGCTACGTGGCGTTGGTGCATCCGCGTTCCGGGCTGGCCGCCAAGCAGGGCGTCACCGTGCTCAACGCGCCTGGCACCGTTGATGCCGGCTACCGTGGCGAGATCAAGGTGCCTCTGATCAACCTCGATCCGAAGCACACCGCCGTCTTCCATCCGGGCGATCGCATCGCTCAATTGGTGATTCAGCGGTATGTTGAGGCTCGGTTCATCCCGGCCGAGACACTGCCCGGATCCGATCGCGCGAACGCGGGTTCGGTTCGACGGGAGTGGCGTCCTGACCGGATTAGGCCGGTTGAATGACTAAGGTGATGACGGCAACAACGGTTGTGGAACCAATGATGGCGAACAGGTGAATGCACAAGGCTCCGGTTCGCGGCTACAATGAACTTCATGACGAGGGAGGTGACTGGCGTGGCAGAGATTGATGGCGAGCAGTACGCCGCCCGTAAGTTGGGTTGTGAGATCAGTGCCGATCCGCTCAATCCGCTGGATCCAATCAAGAAGGTGTGCAAGTCCCATCACCCCGATGAGGATTTGTCCATTCTTGACCGTGCCTACCGGCGTGCCGTCATCCAGCACTCCGCCCAGCGCCGCAAGTCTGGCGAGCCGTACATCATCCACCCGCTGGCCGTTTCCCAGATTCTCGCGGATCTGGGCATGGGCCCGATCGTGGTGGCAGCCGGCCTGTTGCACGACACGGTGGAAGACACCGACTATACGTTGGATCAATGCCGCGCCGAATTCGGCGACACCGTGGCCGGTCTGGTCGATGGCGTTACCAAGCTGAGTCAGCTTGAAGTGGGTGATTCCGCCCAAGCCGAAACCATTCGCAAACTCGTGGTGGCCATGAGCCGCGACGTGCGTACCTTGGTGGTCAAGCTCGCCGACCGCGTACACAACGCTCGCACCTGGCGCTATGTGAAGACCACGTCCGCCCAGAAGAAGGCGCGTGAAACCCTTGACGTGTACGCACCTTTGGCCAACCGACTCGGTATGAACGCCATCAAGACGGAGCTCGAGGAACTGAGCTTCAAGGTGCTCTACCCGAAGATCTACAACGAGATCGTGGTGCTGGTGGCTCGCCGAGCCGGCCAGCGCGATGTGTACCTGAAGCAGATTCTGGCGGAGATCAACGAGGATCTCGACGAGCAGAACATCAAGGCATACGTCACCGGACGCCCGAAGGATTACTTCTCCATCTACCAGAAGATGATCGTGCGCGGCCATGATTTCGCGAACATCTACGATTTGGTCGGTGTGCGCATCATCGTCGACACCATTCAGGACTGCTATGCGGCGCTTGGTGCCGTGCATGCGCGGTGGAACCCGGTTCCCGGCCGATTCAAGGACTACATCGCCATGCCGAAGCTCAACATGTACCAGTCGCTGCACACCACGGTGGTGGGCCCCGGTGGCAAGCCGGTCGAAATCCAGATTCGCACTTGGGACATGCACCGCCGCGCCGAATTCGGCATCGCCGCGCACTGGAAATACAAGGAAAACGGCCAGGCCGGCCGCGCCCCTGAGCTCGCCGGACAAGTCCGATCGAAAGCGTGATGAAAACAATCAGGAGCTTTCCGAGGTCGATAACCTCAAATGGATTCAGCAGCTCGCCGACTGGACCAGCGAAACCCCTGATTCCAACGAATTCTTGGGCTCGCTCAAGGAAGACCTTGGCTCGTCCGAAGTCTACGTGTTCACGCCGAAAGGCAAAATCGTATCCCTGCCCGCTCACGCCACGCCGGTCGACTTCGCGTACGCCGTGCACACCGAAGTGGGCCACCGTACGATGGGCGCGCGCGTCAACGGTCGTTTGGTGCCGCTCGACACCACGCTCGATAATGGCGATACCGTCGAAATTCTGACGTCCAAATCCGATACAGCCGGCCCGTCACGCGATTGGCTGAGCTTCGTCAAGAGCCCGAAGGCCCGCAACAAGATTCGTCAGTGGTTCTCCAAGGAGCGTCGTACTGAAGCCATCGAGGAGGGCCGTGACGAGCTGACCCGCGCGATGCGCAAGCGCAATCTGCCGGTCAACACATTGCTTACGCCCGAAGCACTGGTGGGTGTGGCCGACGACCTTAACTTCCCGAACGCGGACGCCGTGTTCGCCGCCATTGGTGACGGACAGGTCTCCACGCAGAACGTCATCTCGCATCTGGTCAAGGATGCGGGTGCCGACGAGGTCGATGAGGAAGTCGAGCAGGAAGTCCTGCCGCTGAAGCCCATGGAACGCAAGGCCTCCAGCAGCTCCACCGGCGTGTCCGTCAAGGGCGTGGGCGATGTGTGGATCAAGCTGGCCCGTTGCTGCATGCCGGTGCCCGGTGACAATATCATCGGCTTCATCACCCGTAATCAGGGCGTATCCGTGCACCGCACCGACTGCCAGAACATGATCGATCTGAAAAACAAGCAGCCTGAGCGTGTGGTCGAAGTCGAATGGACCAGCACCAAGGGCCTGTTCATGGTCAAGATTCAGGTCGAGGCGCTGGATCGACGAAACCTGCTTTCGGACGTGACACGTGTGCTTTCCGACCATGGCGTGAACATCATTTCCGGTACGATCGCCACCGGTTCCGATCGCGTGGCCACCAGCCAGTTCAGCTTCGAAATGGCCGATCCGCAGCATCTCAACTCGTTGCTGGCAGCCGTGCGCAAGATTGATGGCGTGTTCGACGTGTACCGCATCACTGGTGCCAAGGAATCCGCCGAACCTCGACTGCGCAAGATGAAGTAGGCCGTTACCTTACTCTGGCTCCCTCTCAGAGAGGGGAGCCAAGAACACGAAAAGGTCCTGACTGGAATACCTGAACTGCGCCCCGATTGTTGGACGTGGTTTATTAAGGGTACCTGATTAGGCTGTGAGGGACATGTTCCGGAATTCCTCCGGGGTGTGTCCCTCCAGTCGTATCTGGCGGCGTTTGGTGTTCCAGTGGATGATGTACGCGTCCAGTTCGTTCTTGAACTGTTCGTATGAGGCGAACTCGCGTCCGGCGTGGAACTCGTCCTTGAGGTGGCCGAACACCTGCTCGGTCGCGGCGTTGTCGATGCAGTTGCCTTCTGCTCATGGACTGGCGGATGTTCAGTCCCGCGAGCCGGTCGCGCCACCACCGGTGCCGGTACTGCCAGCCCATGTCGGAGTGCGGGATCGGGTTGGCGTCTTCGGGCAGCTTCTCCTCGAGCATGGCGAGCAGGCGCCGCTGCTGGGCCATGTCGGGATGCCGGCTGACGTCCCAGGCCACGATCTCCTTGGATCCCATGTCGTATACGGGAGCCGGATACGCCTTGCCGTCGGCGACCCTGAACTCGGTGACGTCCGTGCCCAGCTTCACCCACGGCCGGTCGGCCGTGAAGTCGCGGTTCAGCAGGTTCTCCGCCCTCGCGCCCGTCTCGTCCCGGTACGAGCTGTATTTCCGGTACGGGTTCGGCCTGCGTATCCGGCATTCCAGGCCCATGCGCCTCATGACCTTCAGCACGCTCTTGTGGCTCACCCGCACCCCGAACTCGTGCACGAGGCACATGCGTATCTGCCGGTGGCCGCACCCGTTGGGCGTGCGCGCGAATATCTCGGCGACCATCGGCTCGATGTCCGGCCGGGTCACGGCGGCCGGATGCGACAGAAGATGGTAATACGTGCTTTTCGCCAGTCCGGCCGCCCTGAGCAGGTGCCGGAGCCGATGTCCCAGCCCCGCCAGCATGGAGACGATCACCGTTCTGTCCCGGTTGCCGATCTCCGCGCCAGCAGGGCGTCGACTTTTTCCAGGTACGCGACCCTCGCCTTGAGGTACGCGTTCTCCTCCTCAAGGAGCTGTTCCCTTGTGGGAGCCGGCCTCGGCTTGGATTTCGCGCCCTTGGGCCTGCCCTTCGGTTTCGGACGCAGCGCGTCCGGGCCGCCGGACCGGTACTCGCGGCACCAGCGCTCCAACGGGGCGGGACCCGCGATCCTGTACTTCTCCATGACTTCGGCCTTCGTCAGCCCATGCTCCACATGGTCGCGCACCGCCGCGAGCTTCGTCTCGTAGTCGTATCTCCTGTTGCCTTCGCGTTCTCCCATGAGCGCCGCCTCCCCGCCAAACCGGTATGACAACACCCATTTTCCCGCGGTACTGACGGGCACGCCAAGCCGGCGGGCGAGAGAACGCCTCCCGGCCCCGCCCCGGATCAGGTCGGCGACGACCCGCATGAAACCGTCATCGTAATGACGCCTGCGATCCCTACACATGAGAAACCGCACCTCCGATCATCGAATCTGAATTACTTCAGTCCAACAATCGGGGTGCGGTTCAGAATCAGGACCTTTTCGTATATGTTGTCGGTCTTACTCCGCCACGTCCACGGACAGAATCACGGCCGGCTCGAGCGGGCGATCCATCGGATCGGTGTCCAGTGCTTCGAGCTTATCGACGACCTTCTTGGAGTCGTCATCGGCGACCTCACCGAAGATGGTGTGGTGACCGTCCAGCCACGGGGTCGGCACGGTGGTGATGAAGAACTGGGAGCCGTTGGTGCCATGGACCTTACCGTCCATGCCGCGACGCAGACCGGCGTTGGCCATAGCCAACAGGTACGGCTTGTCGAACTTCAGGCTCGGGTCGATCTCATCGTCGAACTCGTAGCCAGGGCCGCCGGTACCGGTGCCCAGCGGGCAACCGCCCTGAATCATGAACTGCTTGATGATACGGTGGAAGATCAGGCCGTTGTAGAACTTGCCGTGGGAAGGCTGGCCGGTGTACGGGTCCGCCCATTCCTTCTCGCCGGTGGCGAGGCCCAGGAAGTTGGCCACGGTGTTCGGAGCCTTGTCGTCGAACAGGTTGATGGTGATGCTGCCCTCAGAGGTATTCATAATGATGGTAGTCATACGTTCCATGTTCTCATTGCCCCACGTCATTGACTGGCATTGCCGCCATCGCTGCTATCGAGTCGGCGATTGTCAGCCAATGAATTTGATGCCGGTTCCGCTGCTGCTACCGGTTGAGGAGCCGCTCGAACCGCTATTACCGGAGTTTGAACTGGATGATCCGCCCGTGGAGCTGGAAGAGGAACCGGAGCCATTGGCTGATCCTGAACCCGATCCGGTTGAACCGTTGCCGGTGCCGGTGGTGCCTCCGGTGGTGCCGGAACCGGTGGAACCGCCAGTCGTGCCCGAATTAGTGGAGGAATCGGTGCCGGTCGAACCATCGGTGGATCCATTGGTGTTGGAATCGGTTGAGGAGTCGGTGCCGGTTGAGCCGGACGTGCTTGAATCGGTGCCGTCGTTGGACGAGCCGGATGTGGAGTCCTTGGTGTTGGAATCATTCGAACCGTCGGTAATGCCCGGCTGCGGCAGTCCGTTATTCTGATTGGACGTGTCGGTCTGCGTTTTGGTGTCGGTTTGCGTGGGCGTGGTGGACGGAGTGATGATATGGTCCGTGCCACGGCCCTGCGTGACCAGCATGACGATGCCGGCGGTTACTGCCACGGCGAGCAGGCCGGATACCAGCGTGACGATAATGGCGGTGCGCTTCGAATTATGGGAGCGGGCCTTGCGCAGTTCATTGACCGAATAGGTTCGTCCGTTCGCTCGATTGGACACGACTTCGCGCGGCTTGCGCGCGGTGGAAACGGTATTGACCATGCCGGTCATCGTCGTATCGGACTCGGATTCGGCTGCCTTATCGGACTTATTATCCGTAGTGTCATCGTCATTGCCGGAAGACGAGGCCGACTGTAGTTTCTCACCGGAGGCGGTGAGTATGTTTTGATAGATTTTGGTGGCCACCGCGGAGACGATGTAGCTGGCTGCCGCGCCGATTACCGAGCCGGCGATACCGATTTTCGATGCCAGTAAGAATGAGGTGACGGCGGCAAGGGTGCCCGCCACGATGGATGAGAGGGAAAGACCTTCGAAAAACTTCTTCACAAGACACGACCGTAAAGTGTCGGGCTGGAAGGTTGCTTAAGGCTCGGTGATACCGAGAGGATGCCTACACGAGACCTTCAAAACCTAGCCAGCGGAATGTGGAATGACTCAAAAATATGGTGCCGATGAGCAGTGGGAATCAGCGCAAAGTGGCGCAAAGTAGCGCAAAGAACAACCGAAATTGGTTCGCTTGGAGCGAAAACGACGTTCAGCAGAACGTCATGCAGCCCAAGCGAAGCTGCCGTTGCCGGCACCCAACTCGAAATGCAGTTTGGCGATGCCAAGTCCGATTTCCGATTGCACGCCTTCAAGAGCCTCGGCCTTCACCGTAACGGTTCAGGGCAATGGAGAACCCATGACCATCCATGGCCGAAACTGAATCGTCAGTTCCGGTGCAGCGACTGTTTGGTCGGCTTGATTACCGACATCAGCACGGCGACGAAGATCAGCGCAAAGCCCACCAGTGAACTCCACATGATTGTCTCGCCCCAGAACAGCGCGGAGAACGTGACAGCGAACAGACTTTCCGTACACATGATGATTGACGCCTGCGAGGCAGGCACGTGAGCCAGACCGATGTTCTGCATGATCTGGGCACTCATCGTGGCGCCGAGGAACAGATAGAGCACGCTGGCCACTACTGAGGGTGCCAGCCAGCTGGCGTTCGGCATGGGTTCGGTGAACAACGCGCCGATGATGAACAATACGCCGGCAACGCCGAACTGCACAAAAGTGACGGCGATAGGGTCGAAGCGTTTGGTGTAGACACCAAGGCAGGTCAGATTGAACGAGAAGATGACCGCGGTGGCGATGGTCAGCCAGTCGCCGGCACTCAGCGACAGCGAACCGCCCGGCTTCAGCGAGACGAAGCCGACGCCGATCAGACAGATCACGCCGGCGACCAGATTGATGGCCTTCGGGCGGTTTTTTGAAATAATCCACGTAGCGAACGGGGTGAGTACGCAGTAGGCGGCCGTCAGGAACGCGCTGCGGCCCGGTTCAATGGTCTGCAGGCCGATGGTCTGGGTGACCATCGTGCCCCAGTAGGTCAGGCCCACCACGAGCGCCGGCACAATGATTTTCGGCGTCAGATACGGCACGATGTGCTTATGGAACAAGGCCAGCATGCACAGGCAGGCGCCGATCATGCGCAGACCCATCAGCCATTGGGGCGGAATCGCCTCCATGGCGAATTTGGCGAGCAGATAGCTGCCACCCCATAATGCGGCGCAGCCCAGCAACATGAGTCGGGCGAGATTCGGGGGAAAGTTGCGGGACCAGCGGCTGCGCAGCTTGCTGAAACGTTCGACCAAACCCATGGTGCACCTCAGGACAGTTAGGAAAACTTGTGGCTCTCTCGGCTCACAGATTACGGGAACTACCGGCCAAAATCGACCGGTCGATGGGTGTCGGGTGTGTGACAGGTGTGTGGCTGGTGCGCGACTGGGGCATGTCATCGCCAAGCAGGCAAAAACCGGATGAAAGCTGTGCGAAGGTGAGGTTACTCACAGCGAACATCCGGCTAGTCGCGCTCGAAACCGGTACTCTGGAAAGAGTAAGGATACGTTATCCGTAGCAATCATGAAAGGATTCGACATGGCAGTCATTACTCCGGAAATCAAGGAATTCATCAAGAACAACCTTGGCTGGATCACCACCGTCTCCAAGGACGGCGAACTGGACCTCGGCCCGAAGATGTCCCTGTTCGTGCTGGACGACACGCACATCGCCTACCACGAGCGCACCGCCGGCCAGCACTACGAGAACCTCAAGAACGGTTCCCCGCTGGTCATCGCTTTCGCCAACCTCGAGAAGAAGCAGGGCTACCGCTTCCGCGGCAACGTGGTGCTGCACGTTGACGACGACATCTACAACGAGCAGGTCAAGGTCGCCGAGGAAAAGGGCACCAAGAAGCCGGCCGTGATTCCGGTTCTCGAAGTCACCGAGATCCAGGACTTGCCTCCGGTCCGACCGCCGGCAAGACCATCGCCAAGGACTGATTAGCTGACGTATTGGTGGCTTCCTCGTCAGAGGGAGCCACTTTTTCGCTTTTTAGTGCGCAGTACTAGGTGACGGCCTTGGGCGTCGGTGGTGGCGAAGAGGTAGGTGCTACCACCGTCCTTGAGTTTGAGTTTTTTGCGCAGCTGGGCCACGGTTAGGGGGAAATTGCGTACGGCGATGTTGGCGTGCGTGAGGCCGGCCAATAGCTGTTTCAGTTCTTTCTTGTTCATGGTGGCGATGGATTCGATGACGAATGACCTGCCTGGAAAATCGGAAATAGGTTCGGCCGCCACGAACAGGTGGCTATTCGGGCTGATGTGATGCACGGCGAAGCGCTGTTCGAGAACAGCAAAGCACCCGGCCTCATGATTGAGGCGTGGGCTCGTAAAGGTACTTCCAATGCGAGGAATCGAAGCCGTTCGCGCTTTCCTCAGACAGGGAATCTTCGGTATTGCAAGTATTGCGTGCAGCCAAGGCAGAATCGCTGATAGGGGTTTGATTGTCGCTGTTATCGCCGGCCTTGTACGACAGCACCTGCCCGTCATTAGCACATACCACGAGCGGTGAGGCGCAACGGCCGCGCCCCAACACCAGCAACAATTCCTTGCACTCATTACCGGTGGAGACGATATGCACCTCATGTACCGCGCCGGCGAAATCGGCGACGGTCTTATGCCAGTCGAGCATGGGGGAGAGCTTGACCATGACCGTCGGTGCCTTGGCCAGCAGCATATCCTTCAGGGTCAGCACATCCGGCATGCAATCGGCAATCGCGTAGGTACGCGAGCCATGATCGTCACGGCGGGCCGGATCGAGGAAGATCATGGAGACTCGGCCAAGCGTATCAAGCACTGCTGTTGAATCATCATTGATGACTTCGGCGTGGCCAAGGCCGAGTATCGGGAAATTATGGCGAGCGATACCACATAAAATGGATCGTTGTTCCACATATATGGCATGGTCAAACACTCGGGACATGTAAGAAAAGTCGACGCCGAAACCGCCGGTCAGATCAACTAGGGATGTCGGGGAATCGTCGGCGTCGTCGACTGCTTCCCCGTCCAACAATCGCTGTGCTAACCGGGCTTTGTATTGAGCCGTGAACTGGCTGGAACATTGTTCCATTGGGACTTGCGGCGGGAAAATCAGCCCATCATGGGACGCCCAGTCAGGTAGCTTGAGCGAAGCGCGCTGCCAGCCGGCAATTTGCTCCAGCGCGAACGGCACATCCACGTCGCCATCATGCTTGGCGTGCAAGGCCACATCACGCACATCTTCACGGCGGTGTTTGGCGATGAACGCCCAAGTCGACTCAGAAATCTCCATGCCGCCATTCTAGGGGTTGTGCTGAGATGAGTATGGCAAACCGCAAGAGAACGAGGTGGCGAAAACCGATGATCGATGAAGTGATGATGCTGCGTCATGGCCGTACGCAATACAATCTCGAACATCGCTTGCAAGGCCAGATCGATGTGCCGCTCGACATCGTAGGCCAATGGCAGGTTGACCAGACCGGATTCGCGCTCGCTTCACGGTATTACTGGGCCAAGGTGAACCGACTTGCCGAGCATCCCGAAGCCATCGCCCAGCCCGGTCCTGACGCCGCCGAACGCACTGATACGCGCCAGTTCGAGGAGGCTCCCGCCGCCGGCCGGCGCATGGTGGTGATGACCTCCGACCTGTTCCGTGCCCAACAGACCGCACACGCCTTCGCCGATATTTTGGGATTGCCAGTCACCTGTGACCAACGACTGCGTGAACGCAGCTTCGGCGAGTGGGAAGGCATGACCCGCGCCGAAATCAAAGCCGTGGCAGCCGACGACTACGCCTCTTGGAAACAGCACACTGGGGGCGAAACCAAGCATGGTGTGGAAAGCCGTGCCGCCGTGGGGCAGCGAGGTGCCGATGCCGTGCGCGCACTGGTCATCGACTCCGCCTATTCAGACAGCACGCCCACCACGCTGATGCTCGTCACCCATGGCTCATGGATTACCGCCACCATCTCCAACCTGCTCGAACTTGACCCGGACGGCATGAACGCACTCGGCGGCATGCGCAACGCCTGTTGGTGCCGGCTCAAAGTGCGCCACAGCGTCAACGGCACCCCCATCGAACAGCCCCTGTGGGAGTTGGAGGAATACAACAAGGCTCCCGCCATCGCCGACAGCGCCGACTGGGAGAACGGGCCGACCGATCTGCGAGGACCGCACATGCCGAGTTGGCAGCCAATCGTCTGGTGATGGTCGCTATGCGAAACCCCGCTCGCAAATTCGAACGGTGGGTCTAGACTAATCTCGGTTTGGAACCGTACAGCGATAGAACAGTAAGAAAGCGCGGAAGGCGGGTGAGACGACATGCTGAGAATCTTCAGCTCAATCAATGGCCAAGTGGAGCAGATCGAGAAACCGGAAAACGGCTCCTGGTTATGTTTGAGCGAACCCACTGATGTGGAGCTCGCCACCGTCGCCTCGCAAACCGGCATCGACCTGGCCGACCTGCGTGCCCCTTTGGATGACGAGGAACGTTCACGTGTAGACGTCGAAGACGATTACACGATGATCATCGTCGACATTCCCACCGTGGAAGAGCGTGGCGGACGCGACTGGTACGAGACCATCCCGCTGTCGATCATCGTCACCGAAAACCTCATCATCACCGTCTGCATGCAGGACACGCCCGTGCTCCACCCATTCATGGAAGGCACGATCCGAGGCTTCAACACCTTCATGCGTTCGCGCTTCATCCTGCAGATCCTGTACCGCAACGCCACGATGTACCTGCGTTACCTGCGCATCATCGACCGCGAAAGCGACAAGCTTGAACTGAAGCTGCGCCACTCCATGCAGAACCGCGAGATCGTGATGCTCATGGAGCTGAGCAAGACTTTGGTGTATTTCACCACATCGCTGAAATCGAACGAAATCGTGATGGAGAAGCTCACCACCCTGCAACGCATCAAGCAATACCCGGACGACGAGGACCTGCTCGACGACGTCATCACCGAAAACAAGCAGGCTATCGAGATGGCCAACATTTACAGCGGCGTTCTTGCGAACATGACCGACGCCTTCGCCTCGATCGTGTCCAACAACCTGAACAACGTGATGCGCATCTTCACCATCATCTCCATCACACTGTCCATCCCGACCCTGATCTTCTCGATGTACGGCATGAACTTCGATGGCGGCATGATGGGTATGCCGTTCACTGACAAGCCGTGGGGTTTCATGCTCATTATCGTGATTTCCATGGTGCTCTCCGGTGCGGTTGCCTGGTTCCTCACACGTTCGCGCATGTTCAAGTAAGGCGTTTGACGGTTATGCACCACTGGTCATCGTTCGCCAGCCGTAGCATGTTCCGCGCTCGCCGTCCGATGCGGCGCGGATTTCGCTCCCGACTGATGGCAGGATTCGCCGCGGCCTTTGGCGTGATATTGCCATTATCCGGTCTGGCCGGTTGCGGCCAAATTCAAGTCACCACCGTCTCCGGAGCGCCGGAGGGGCCCACCATCGCCATTGGGGTCGCAGCCGACGAGCCATCGGTGGGAGCATGGCATGACGGCACATACCAGGGCTTCGACATCACCATCGCCAAATACGTGGCCGCCAAACTCGGCTATGCGAACAAGCAGATCGTCTTCAAACAGGTTCGCCCCGAAAACCGGCGCTCCATGCTGGACAATGGACAGGTCGACATGGTCGTCGCCTCTTGGCCTATCACCGATGGGTCCAGTGCGATCGTTGATTTTGCCGGACCATACCTCACGACCAGCGTCGGTTTGCTGGTCAGGTCGGATGAGCGTGGCCGATTCACCAATGACGCAGGTTCGGTGGGTGACGTAGGCGACGGCACGGTGTGCGCAGTGAAAGGTGACGAGACAGTCGGCATCTTCCGCGGCAACCACCCGCAGGCTCGGATTCAGGAGCGCAGCAGTTATGCGCAGTGCGTCACGGCCGTGCAAGTAGGGTCGGCGGATGCCATAGCCTCCGATATGGCGGTGCTTTCCGGTCTTCAAGCGGCCAACGGGCCCCAGTATATGGACGTGATTGCGGACAAGGGCGAGGTCGGTTATGGCATCGCCGTGAGTCAAGGCACCAGCAATTGGCGCAGAAAATCGCGGAAGCATTGGAAGACATGGTTGAGGATGGCAGCTGGACGGCCGCCAAGGATACGTTCACAAGCCAAACAAAGCTCACGGTTTCGCTGAACGGTGACCCCAAAGCCATCGTCTCGGATGCTGAATAACGATTGACGACGTGTCCAGTTGCGAGGCTACCTTGCTGATTTATGAGTGACAACGAGAAGAGCACGCAAACCGAAGAGCCCAACTTCCGCTACAACGCCGCACTGGCGCAGGACATCGAAAACAAGTGGCAGAAGATTTGGGACAAGCAAGGCACCTTCTGGGCCGCCAACGTCAATGGCGATCTGAAGGACGGCAAGGGCCGTAACGCCGAAGGCCGCACCGCCTACTTCGCCATGGACATGTTTCCCTACCCGTCCGGCAAGGGCCTGCACGTCGGCCACCCGCTGGGCTACCTGGCCTCCGACGTGGTGAGCCGCTACCACCGCATGAAGGGCGAGAACGTCCTGCACGCCATGGGTTACGACGCCTTCGGCCTGCCTGCCGAACAGTACGCAGTCCAGACCGGCCAGCACCCGCGCGTGACCACTGAGGCGAACATCGCCAACATGAGCCGCCAGCTGCACCGTATGGGCCTGAGCTTCGACAACCGTCGTACGTTCGCCACCATCGACCCCGGCTACGTGCGCTGGACCCAATGGATCTTCTCGCGCATCTACGATTCCTGGTACGACGAGGACGCCACCAACCCGTCCGGCTCCAAGGGCTCCGCACGCCCGATCGCCGAGCTCGTGGCCAAGTTCGAATCCGGCGAAAAGGCCATTCCGGGCCACGAGTCCGATGGCAAGCAGTGGTCCGACCTCACTGACGCCGAGCAGCAGGATATCTTGAACGACTTCCGCCTGGCCTACATCTCCAAGTCCCCGGTCAACTGGTGCCCGGGTCTGGGCACCGTGCTGGCCAACGAAGAGGTCACCGCCGAAGGTAAGTCCGAGCGTGGCAACTTCCCGGTCTTCCAGCGTGAGCTACGCCAGTGGTCCATGCGCATCACCAAGTACGGCCACCGCCTCATCGCCGATCTTGACGGCATCAACTGGCCTGAGAAGGTCAAGCTCATGCAGCGCAACTGGATCGGTGAATCCCATGGTGCCTCCGTGCACTTCACCGTGGCCACTGCCGACGGTGACAAGGACATGGAAATCTACACCACCCGTCCCGACACGCTGTTCGGCACCACGTTCGCCGTGGTTTCCCCGGAACATCACCTGCTGGAGAACGTGCCCGCCGAATGGCCGGCCGATGTACCCGAAGACTGGAAGGGCGGCTATGCCAACCCGGTCGAGCGGTGAAGGCCTACCGTCTGGCCGCCGAAGCCAAGACCGCCAAGGACCGCGTGAACGAGGCCGGTGAGAAGACCGGTCTGTTCACCGGCCTGTACGCCACCAACCCGATCACCGGCGCGAAGCTCCCGCTGTTTACTGCCGACTACGTGCTGATGGACTACGGCACCGGTGCCATTATGGCCGTGCCTGGTGGCGACCAGCGCGATTACGACTTTGCCGTGAAGTTCGGTCTGCCTGTCATCTACACCGTCACGCCTCTGCCGGATTCCGGCGACGACTTGGCCAACTACGAGGCAAGGCGCCGTTCGTCTCCCATGACGGCATCGTGATCAACTCCTCCGTCGAGGCCACCGAAGCCAAGGGCGACGCGCTGAGCCTTAACGGCCTGCGCGTGGACGACGCCATCGCCAAGGTCAACGCCTGGCTCGAATCCGCCGGCGTGGGCAAGGGCACCGTAAGCTACCGTCTGCGCGACTGGCTGTTCTCCCGCCAGCGCTACTGGGGCGAGCCCTTCCCGATCGTCTACGGCGAAGACGGCACCCCGCACCTGCTGCCGGATTCCGCATTGCCGATCAACCTGCCCGACGTGCCCGACTATGAGCCGCGCACCTTCGATCCGATGGACGCAGAGTCCAACCCGGAGGCACCGTTGAGCCGCAACGAGGACTGGGTCAAGGTCGAGCTCGACTTGGGCGACGGCAAGAAGACCTACTACCGCGACACCAACACCATGCCGAACTGGGCCGGCTCCTGCTGGTACTACATGCGTTACATCGACCCGACCGACACCAAGCACATGGTGGAGAAGGACGAGTTCGACTACTGGATGGGCCCGAACCACAACAAGTACTCGGGTGATGAAGGCGGTGTGGACCTGTACATCGGCGGCGTCGAACACGCTGTGCTCCACCTGCTCTACTCCCGCTTCTGGCACAAGGTGCTCTTCGACCTCGGCTACGTGGACTCGGCCGAACCGTTCCACAAGCTGTTCAACCAGGGCATGATCCAGGCCTACGCCTACACCGACGACCGTGGCCAGTACGTGCCGGCCGACGAGGTCGTGGAAGGCCCGGCCGACGCCTCCGGCGAGCCGACCTTCACCTGGAACGGCGAACATGCCAACCGCGAGTTCGGCAAGATGGGCAAGTCCCTCAAGAACATCGTGACCCCGGACTACATGTACGAGAACTACGGTGCCGACACCTTCCGCCTGTACGAAATGAGCATGGGCCCGCTGGACGAGTCTCGCCCGTGGAACACCCGCAACGTGGTCGGTGGCATGCGCTTCCTGCAGCGTCTGTGGCGCAATGTGGTCGATGAGACCACCGGCCAGGCCCATGTGACTGAGGACACGCCGGACGAAAAGACCCTGAAGCTGCTCAACAACACGATTGCCGAAGTGACCGCGGAAATGGAAGGCATGCGCCCGAACACCGCCATCGCCAAGCTCATCGTGCTCAACAACCACCTGACCGGTCTGAAGGCTGTGCCGCGTGCCGCCGTGGAGCCGCTGATCCTGATGCTCGCGCCGATTGCCCCGCACATCTGCGAGGAGATGTGGAGCAAGCTCGGTCACGCCGAATCCCTGTCCGCCGAGCCGTGGCCGGTGGCCGACGAACGCTACGTGGGCCACGACACCGTGACCGCCGTGGTGCAGATCAAGGGCAAGGTGCGCGCCAAGCTCGAAGTGCCGGTCGACATCGATCCGGCCGATCTCGAGAAGCAGGCGCTGGCCGCCGTCGCCGACCGTCTTGGCGGCAAGGAGCCGCGCAAGGTGATCGTCAAGGCCCCGAAGATCGTCTCCATCGTTCCCGCGGAGTGACTTGTTGCGAGCCAGCTCCCCTCTTTGAGGGGAGCTGGCTCGCGTAGCGAGACTGAGGGGAGCGTCAACCGCCCACCTCAATTGTGGATAACTTCATAAGCTAGAACCACATACCCCGTTTCAGCTGGACAAACGCCCATGAATCCATCAGCGTGGATGCATGGCGTTTCTCATAACCATCGCGCAGACCATGCCGCCAACCGTTTGCGCGCATTCAGCAGGCAGAGCGCAGCCATGCCCCAACCGCGAGTGGAACGGCCCACGACGCCTCCGCCGCCTCCTGGCCATGCACGGATCCGTCCGGCTGGCCACCCGCCCCAAAGGCGCAGAGCGGCCTGCGGCAGGCGACCCGTGACAAACGTGCGTTATCGGATCTGATTGGCGTACGTTCCGCCGATGCCGTCGGCGAATCAGCCAGACTCACCCGGGATCAGCCGCGATTGTCGTTCACCATTGGGCATGCCTTGGCCGTGATATTGCTGCTGATCGTCGCCCTTGGCATCAGCTTGGCATTGCTGGTCCAACAGTCGATGAATATGGCCATGCTGTCTCAACCGACCGCCATGCAGACCACGGGCGGCTCCGCTGGAGATCAGACGATGCCATCGCAGAACACCACGGACGAGAAACGCACGGATCCGCAGCAGTCGGAGCATTCCGATGCCACAGCGAACCCCGAATCGGATACCACGCAATCTCCGCACATGCAGACGGACGGCAGCGATGCCGGCGCTTCCACGCATGGTCTTATCAACCTCAACACGGCTACCGCTGAGGAATTGCAATCCATCAAAGGTATTGGGCCGGTTACCGCTCAGCGGATCATTGATCATCGCACGGCGATTGGCGGGTATACATCAGTCGATCAGCTGCTGGATGTCAAAGGCATCGGCTCCAAGACGTTGGAGACCATGCGAGGGCAGGTGACGGTCGGATGAGCAGGGATTGGATACTGCGCGAGCAGGGGAGCCGCGATTGGAGGATGCTGCCGATCGCCATAGTGATGTGGGCGGCGAGTCTGGGAGCGCACGCATTATTCGCATGGAGGATGTCTGATGGACTCGGCACCGGTCAGGCAAAGGCTGATGCCGGAGCTGGCATTGACGTCACCATAATCGGCATGGAATGGCCTGTCACACGAATATTGCCTATAACAGTGGCGTCATGTGCTGCCGTGGCGGCGATGATTGTGGTGTCTTTCCGCCTGCGGATCCGGTGGACGGGAACATTGACCGTATGCGTTGCGGTGGCGTGCATCGGCAGTATGACGGCAATCGCGTCGGACACCATTGCCTGGCATGATCCTGCCTCCGCACAAGCTCGCCAATCCAGTTCATACCACGAAGTCATGGCCACGGTGACGACGCCCGTGATCGCTTCGGACCAACGCACATACGATTGTCAGACGGACATACGGCTGAGCGGCATCACTGTGGATGGTACGGATGTACGTTCCACGGTCGCTGTGCGTGTATACGCCGACGAATCGTATTGTGGGCAGTTGCGTCGAGGCGCGGTCTATCTGCTGACAGGCGTATTGCAGCAAGCGCGATATGGACGCATACCACTATGGCTGCTCTTGGAAGGAAAACAGCCGGTAGCACAGGTGCGGGCTCCGCCGTGGCATCTCGCCGCGATTGCGCATGTGCAGGAGGCGTTTTTCACCGTGACCGAACAATTGTCCGATCAGGGGCGTGTGTTGGTGCCGGGATTGACGATGGGTGTGCTTGGCCAGGATTATATCGGCGGCGAGACCGGTCCGATGCCGGTCAACAGCACGTATGCGCAAACGTTGGAGAATCAGTTCCGCCAGTCCGGCATCATGCACCTCATGGCCGTATCCGGCGGCCACTTTGTACTGGTGGCGGGATTGGTGCGCCGGTTATGCATGTGGATGCTGCTTGATCGGCGGCTGACGGCGTTGCTGGTCTCTGGAGTATATGTGCTGCTGGCATTGGCGATGTTCCCCAGTGATTCGGTCACCCGCGCGTTCATCATGGGATTGCTAGGTGCGTTGACGTATGCGATGGGGCGGCGTACGCAAGCGTTGAGCGCCCTGTGCTGGACGGTAATCGGTGTATTGGCGGTGAATCCGGATATGTCGGCCAGCTACGGATTCGCCTTGTCTTCGGCCGCCGTACTGGGTATCGTGCTGTTTGCGGAGCGGCTGGCCGGTGCCTTTGAGCGAGCGATGCCGCACGGCATCGCCGAAATGATGGCGATGACCGTGGCCGCGCAGTTGTTCACCCTGCCGATTCAGGTGTTGATGGAACCGGAGTTGCCGTTGCTGTCCGTGCCGGCGAACCTGTTGGTGTCGCCGTTTGTGGGATTGGCCACGATGGCGGGATTGATGGCATTGGCCTGCGCATGGTGCGAGCCATGGCTGGCCGGCGTATTCGCGTGGATATCGTCATGGGGCACGCTGGTGATGGAACGGGTGGCGTTGTGGCTGGGTGGCAGCACGATGGCCGTCATCCCATGGAAAGACGGCGTTACGGGTGCCGTGCTGATTGTGGCGGTGGAAATCGGTATCGGCATGCTACTGGTGTTCGTCAGCCGTTGCCTCCAGCATGTCCGTCGTTATGAGGCCGGAATGCCTGGCGTGCGCTTCGGTTCCGCTTGGCGTGTCCGCCTCAGTCTCTGGTGCGAGGAGACGAGACGTCTCTTTACGCGGCGGCAAGCCGAATAGCCAATGCGGTATTCGGTGCAGCAACCATCGCAATAGCCAGCCGAACCTATGCGATAGGCCGCGCGGCATAAACCATCAGCCGGCAAAACTGCGATACAGTTGAGACCAGTTCAACCAGCTGCATGAAGGAGTGCCGGCGATGATGTTGTCTCATAATCCGATAGTCGAACCATTCGCATTGGCCCACGCCACCATCGTCACCGGAGATAAAGCCGGAACCATACTGCGTAACATGACGATCGTGGTCGGAGCCGACGGACGTATCGAACAGGTTGCACCCAGCATCGAAACCAGTATCCCAGCCGAATACCACTATCTTGACGGCACCGGCAAAATCGTGATGCCGGGGCTGATCAATGCGCATACCCATCTGTTCTCCCAAGGCAAGCCGCTCAATCCGAAGCTGGCGACGCCCAAAGGCCAACGTATGGTCGCCACATTCGCGCATTCGCCATTGGGCAAGCCGTACATGGCCGCAACCGTAAAACACAACGCCACAACATTGCTGGAGTCCGGCGTTACGACGATCCGCACGCTTGGCGACGTGGGATATGAAGTCGTGACATTACGCGATCAGATTGATGCAGGCCAAATCCTCGGACCGCGTATCTTGGCGTCCGGACCGCTGATGGCGATTCCCGAAGGCCATGGCGCCCCGCTTATCGCACTGACCAGCGGCACCCCGGAAGAGGCGCGTACCGCAGTCGCGCAGAATCTCAAGGCTGGCGTCAACGCCATCAAAATCGCCGCGACCGGCGGCGTAACCGATGCACAGGAAATCGGCGAGGCCGGCAGCCCGCAGATGAGCGTGGAACAGATGCGGGCGATTTGCGATGAGGCGCATCAGTACGGTGTTATTGTCGGCGCGCACGCGCAAAGCCCGGAAGGCGTGCGGCGTTCGCTGCTGGCCGGCGTCGATACCATCGAACACGGTAGCGTGCTCGACGACGAATTGATCGGCATGTTCCGGCACAATCCGAATGCGTTGCGCGGATACTCGGCATTGATTCCGACACTGTCCGCCGGCCTGCCATTGACCTTGCTTGGACAGGACGTGACCGGCATCACCGACATCCAATTGGAGAATTCCAAAAACGTGGTCGGAGGCATGGTTTCAGGTGCTCGTCAGGCGCACGAGGCCGGATTGATGATAGGCGTCGCACCGATACAGGCATGACATTCGTGCCGCAGTACGCCACATGGCGTGAGCTGGAGCTGCTGGTCGCATATGCCGGTTTCAGTCCGGCTGAGGCCCTGCACGCAGCCACTGCCGTCAACGCCTCCATTCTCGGCGCCGATGCCGAGACCGGTTCTTTGGAAGTCGGCAAATCCGCTGATTTGCTTGTGCTGAATGCCAATCCGCTGGACGACCTGCGCGCGTTGGAACACCCGGCACTGGTCATCGCGGCCGGTCACCCGGTATGGCGTCCCGCTCCCAAGCGTTTTCGCGGATATCGACGCCCTGTTGGATGAGGCATACGCCTAATCGCGGAGTGCTGCCGGGCCGTTATGCCGGCAGGTCATTGTCCAACCTGTGTGGCGAGATGGGGGCATGGCGAAAACAGCAGCGAACGTACCGGTAACCGTGGTGCCCGGAGGCGACTCGTATTTGAACGACGCGCGCACCAAGGCACTGTGCGCACAAGCGTTGAAGGCGCGACCCGACGCCGAACTCATCGAGCTCGACGCCACATCGGCCGACCAATATGCCTTCGATGAAGCCGTCAGCCCATCGTTGCTTTCCGACGTTGCCGTGGTCAAACTCGTCAACCTGCAGAATGCCGACGAAAAAGCTCGCCGAAGCTTTGGTGACGTACACCAAGCAGGCCGCCAAGGATCCGAACGGCTCCAGCGTGGTGATCTGCCAGCACGAGGGCGGCGTCAAAGGGCGCAAGATCATCGACCAACTGGTGAAAGCCGGCGCTCGCAAAGAGGACGTGCCGGATTTGAAGAAACCGGATGCCCAACTCAATTTCGTACTCGGAGAATTCGAGAAACGCGGTCGTAGAGTCGAACCGATGGCCGCGCAGCAGCTGGTATCCGTGCTCGGCGGCAAAACCGGCGAACTCGCCGCCATGTGCGAGCAATTGTGTTTCGACTTTGACGATAATCCGATGGGGCTCGACTGTGTCAACCAGTATTTGACCGCCAATCCGCAGGTCACCGGTTTTGCCGTGGCAGACAAGGCCGTGGAAGGCAAAACCGCCGAAGCCATCGTCATGATGCGTGCAGCTGTGGAACAAGGGACCGATCCCATCGCGTTGATCGGCGCGTTGGCCATGAAGCTCCGTACCATTGCCAAAGCCTCGGCGGTCCGGGCCGGCACGATTTCACAGGCCGAAGCGAAAACCAATCCGTGGGTGCTGAAGAATGCGATGCGCCAACTTGGCGGCTGGACTTCGGCAGGACTCGCGCATTGCATCCGTATGCTCGCCTGGGCGGATGAGCAAAGCAAAACGAACGGCGGCGACCCGGTATATGCGCTGGAACGCTGCATTGAAGACATCAGTCATAAAGGTCGGTAAAAGTCGATAAAGGGGTATTTATGAGCGAACACACTATTGCGGCTCCCACCAGCGAGGCCATGCAGGAGCTCGGCCGCCGCGTGGCCGGAATGGTACACGGCGGCGATGTATTGCTGCTCTCAGGCCCTCTTGGTGCCGGCAAAACCACATTCGCCCAGGGCTTCGGGGCGGGGCTGGACATTACCGAACCCATCGTGTCTCCTACATTCACCATTGCCCGCGAACTTGACGGGCATTTCGCCGACGGCACTCCGGCTCATCTGGTGCATGTGGATGCCTACCGTCTGGGCGGCTCAGCCTATGCGCCGGGGCAGGACGCCATCGGGCGTTTGTTGGACGAGCTGGAATCGCTGGGATTGGACGAAGAACTTGAAGACCCCGGCGAGAACACGGTGGTGCTTATGGAGTGGGGCGAACAAATGGCCACCGCCTTGGCTCCAGAACGACTTGAAATCCATATCGATCGACCTCTCGATTCCTCCGATGTCGCATCCGCTGGATCAGACGGCGAACTCACCAGCAACGGCACTCGTACCGTCGCATTCGTCCCAGTCGGCAAGCGATGGGCCGCGTTCGACCTGCAATAAGCCATGCGCCCATAGACTCCTCGATGTACACTCTCTAGAGGCTTTACGACTAGGAGGATTCATGGGTTGCACGTTGGTGATTGACACCTCATTCGGTTCGACGGTCGGCATTGTGGGGCGCGAGCCCATTGTGGAGACCGATTCGCGCACCCATGTGGAGAAACTGCAGGTCAATATCGCGCGCGCGGTCGAGGAGGCCGGCCTGACTCCTGCCGATATCGAGGAGATCGTCGTGGGCATCGGCCCGGCGCCATTCACCGGCCTGCGCGCCGGCATCGTGGCCGCCAAGGCGTTGGCCTTCGCCACCGGGGCCAAGCTCGTCGGACAGAACGTACTCGACCCGCAAGGCGAGATGATGAACTTCGTGCTGGGTGACAGCGCCATGTTCGACGGCATCGATTTCCTGGCCGACGTGCCGCGCTTGAGTTCGCGCCAATCGGATGGTGACGTCCCGGACGCGAGGCCAAGGAACACGAACTCGACCGCCACGTCACGCTGTGCGTCAACGATGCGCGCCGCAAGCAGCTGTACTTCTCGCTCAACCACGCAGCATCAGCCTGCCGGACGAGGACGCCGCCGAACGACGCTGGATCGAGATGGATATCGACTACCCGGAGCATATCGTCGAACGGGTGAACGCGGCGCTCGCGGAACACGGCGAACGCGACGGCGTCAGCTATGTGGTGGATGTGGCCGGCCACGGCGCGGCCAAATACGCGTCCGTCTGGCAGGGACTGCGTGCGCTGGGCTCCGTGGTGGACGGATCGGTATTGGATGCCGGGAAAGCCGGGCTCGCCGTCTTTGCGACCACCGCGTTGAGCTGCGAACTGCGCGGCGACCAGGTCGTGCCGATCGAACCGTTGTACCTGCGCCGGCCGGACGCCGAAGTGCCGAACCCGCTGAAGCACGTGCTCGGCCATGCCGGTGCCGATAAAGCGTGAGGCGGGTTGTGTCCGATGATTGTTGATATCACTGCTGTGAGTCGTGATCTTGCGGTTCGTTCCATTGCACAGTTGGAAGGCGAACTGTTCGGCCGCGGCGCATGGAATGCGAACATGGTGCGAGAGGAACTGGACGCACCGGCGCACGTATCTGCTGGATGTGCTGGGGGAGGCGGAACAGGCGGTTGTCCGCGGCTACGCCGGCTTCTGGTACGACGGCGAGGACGCCGAGCTCATGACCATCGGCGTGGGCAAGGCATACCAGCGGCAAGGCATCGCCGCTGCGTTGCTTCAGGTACTGGTCGACGAGGCGAAACGTCAGGGCGCCTCGCGCATGCTGCTCGAAGTGCGTGTGGATAACGACCCTGCGCTGGCCCTGTATCAGCGGTTCGGATTCGAACGCATGGGATTGCGCAAACGCTACTACCAGCCGAAGGCATCGACGCATACACCATGAGCTTGGACCTGAAACCTAGGGTCGTGGGCTTTGCCGCCCCGCAGACGGCATCGGCGGACATTGAAGACATCACCAGCAAGCAAACGGAGAAGAACGGAGAAGCACGATGAGCGAACCGGTTGTACTGGGTATTGAATCCACCTGCGACGAAACCGCAGCCGCCATCGTACGCGGCCGCGAACTGCTCTCCAACGTCGTGGCCTCATCCATGGAGGAACACGCGCGATACGGCGGCGTGATCCCCGAAATCGCCTCCCGCGCGCACGCCGAGGCCTTCGTGCCATGCGTGTCCAAGGCGCTCGTCGACGCGAACATGACGTTGGCGGATGTGGACGCCATCGCCGTGTCCGCCGGTCCCGGACTGGCCGGTTGCCTGGCCGTGGGCGTGTCCGGCGCCAAGGCGCTGGCCTGGGCTGCGAACAAGCCGATTTACGGCATCAACCATGTGATCGGGCACATCGCCGTCACTCAGCTGCAGTTCGGCCCGTTCCCCAAGGACACGCTGGCTCTGATCGTCTCCGGCGGCCACACCTCGCTGCTGCACGTGGAAGACATGCCGCGCAAAATCGATGTGGTGGGCACCACGCTGGATGACGCGGCGGGGGAATGCTTCGACAAGGTCGCCCGCCTGCTCGGCTTCCCGTATCCGGGCGGCCCGCACATCGACCGCCATGGTCAGAACGGCGACCCGCACGCCATCAAGGTGCCGATGGGTCTGACCCAAGGCAAGGCCGGTGCCGCGCACCCGTATGATTTCAGTTTCTCCGGTGTCAAGACCGCCGTGGCCCGTTGGGTGGAAAGCGAGCAGGCCGCCGGCCATGAGATTCCGGTGGACGACGTGTGCGCATCCCTGGCCGATTCCGTGGCCACCGTGCTGGCCCGTAAGGCCATGCGCGGCTGCCGGCAGTACGATTCCAACACGCTGATCGTGGGCGGCGGCTTCTCCGCCAACTCGCAGCTGCGCGCCAAACTGCTCGAATTCGGCGAGAACTACGGCGTCGACGTCCGTATCCCGCAAATCAAGCTCTGCACCGACAACGGTGCCATGGTCGCCATGCTCGGCGTGAACCTGGTCGAAGCGGCGTGGCCCCCAGCGCCCCCGACTTCCCGATTGACTCCGCCATGCCCCTGACCAAGGTCTCGATGTAAGATTTGCGCGGTATTCCCAAACTGATACTGGGAATACCGTGCCTCTCATCGGTGAATTGACAGTGACCTGTCTGCCTGATGTGAGTAGTGGTGAGGTCTTCGCCATGGATTTCCCGGTTGATGATGGGGTGTCGTGTCTGGCCACCAATACGATGAAAATAAAAAAGCCTCGGAGAACCGAGGCTTTCGATGGCTCCTGCGACTGGGCTTGAACCAGTGACCGTCCGATTAACAGTTCCAGCTCTCACTGCCATAGGCGCTTCAGTTACCCTTGCCTCTGATGATACCGCCATCGCGGATTTCGTCATGTGGGAGGCCGAGCTGATGGAAGACTTGAACCCTGATTCGGTCGAAGAGATGTTCCCGATTCCCCGCGCCGAGGCGCACGCATAGAATTGAAGACCCCGCCCGGCGGCCCCGGGCGACTATATAACCATCGTTCTTCGCAGAGAGGGAAGCCACTGCGCTTCCCTCTCTCTTCTTATGCAAGGGAGCATCATGACAAGGAACTGGACAAACAAGAACAGCTACGGCTGCGAGCATGTCAGGCCACGCGATGACTGGGGCGAAAGCGTCGAGCAATGGCTGTCAAGCATGCTGGCGATCGGACGCACGCCGGAGACTCTGAGAACTAGATGGTATCAGATCGCGCGCTTTTCCAGGATCGTGGACAGGCCCATCGACCAGGTGGACGCCGACGCGGTGATCGCGTTCTTCCTGCAAAGCAGCATGGACCTTGAGGCCAAGCGTAACGCGCGCGCCTGCGTGAAGGTCTTCTACCAGTGGGCGGTCGCACACCGGATCGCCGACCACAATCCCATCGACGAGGTGCCCGTCATCCCCACGCGCCCCAGGGGCGTGTTTTGCTTCAATTTTTCTTAAGCAATTTCTGCACTATTTTTCCGCAGTATGGGCTGCCGGTTTCCAGCAGGAACTGCACCATATGACCGCCCAGACGAGGACAGGCACCGGTCCGCCGTGCCTGTATATTCCCGAGACGTAACCAGAAAACGAATCCACCGGTTGCAGCCGGCGGCGCTCGGGAAGGAAAGGACGATGGCGATACCGATGCCCAAACAGCAAGATATCAGGAGACTGGACCGTCAGGGAGTGTCCAGGTCGGAGATCGCGAGGAGACCGGACGTGGACCGCGCCACGGTCGCGAGATACGCTGATATGGACGACATGACCCCGAAACCGCCCATGGACAGGCGCCGGGGCTCCAAGATCGACCCGTACGCGGCGTTGGTCGACGAATGGCTCGAGGCCGACCGCATGCTGCCGCGCAGGCAGCGCCATACCGCCAGACGCGTGCACGACAGGCTCCGCGCGGAGACCGGCTACGACGGCGAGTACACGACGACGCCGGGGTACGTGAGACGCTGGCGCGAGGCGAACCGGAGCGGTTCCGACGGGTACGGCGAGCTCGTCTGGGCGCCGGCGTCGCGCAGATCGATTCGGTGTGGCGAAGGCCCGCATCGCCGGCGAGCTCGTGGACGACCACTGCCTGGTCGTCACGTCCCCGTTCCGAACATGCGGTACGTGACGAGCCTGCCCGGGGAGAACGCGGAATGCCTGTGCCACGGGCTGGTCGAGGTGTTCGAGCACATCGGCGGCGTCCCTCCCGTGATCGTCATGGACAACGCCACCGGCGCGGGACGCAGGAACGCGAGGGGCGAGGTGCGCCCGCCGCGGTGTTCGACGCGTTCCTCGCGCACCACCGCATCGGCGCGAGGTTCTGCGACCCCTATTCCGGTTGGGAGAAAGGCGCGGTGGAGAACGCGGTCGGGTTCCTCCGCCGCAACCTCATGGTCCCGCCGCTGGAGGCCGAGACCCACGCGCAGCTCGGACGGATCATGCATCGACAGATGCGATGCGCTGGCCGCCTCGTCGAGGCATTACCGCAGGGGCACCGCCATCGGGGACGTGTTCGGGGAGGATCGCGCGGCGCTGATGCCGCTGCCTTCCACCACGTTCGACCCGATCAGATGGGAGAGCCGCAGGGCCGACAAGTACGGGCAGATAGACATCGACTCGAACCGGTACCTCGCAGGCGCCGCGCTGCACGGAAGGACGCTCCTGGCCGCCATCCGCCGGGACGGCGTGCGGATCACCGATCCCGGTACCGGGGAGATCGTCGCGCGGTGCCCCCGGGTATACGGACGGAGCCAGTCCACGCTGCGGGATCCGGAACTGGCCATGCCCGTGCTCGCGGCCAAACCCGGATCCTGGAGGGAATCGTCGATACGCCCCGATTTCCCCGAGGACGTGCGCGCATGGCTCGACGAGGCCGATTCCAAACGCCTCGCGCAGAGCCTCAGATCGATAGGCGCGGCATGCGCGGCCGCCGGTTTCGGCAACGCGGTCGCGGCCGCGAGCCGGGCGATAGCCGACGGGCCGGGTTTCGGCATTGGACGGAATCCACGCTCGTCACCCTCGCCCTGCGTGCACGCGACACCGATGCCGGCGCCATCACCGACGACGGGCCCGACCTGGCCGGATACGACCGGTTCATCACCGGGAACGGCGGAAAGGAGACGGAACGATGAACGACGCGACCGGACGGAACACGGCACGCAGGCGCAGGGCCGACACCATCGCCAGATGCGGGAGGATCATGGAGACGGCCAGACGGCTGCCGTTGACCCGGGACGTGCTCGCCGAGGCCATCGAGCGGGCGACGCCCGTCCAGCCGGATCTGATGGAAAGCCGGCTCGACGCGGAGATCGCCTCCAGGGAGCGGTCGAAACGGGTCCGGCTCCTCAAGGCCGCGGGATTCCCGAACGCGAAGGACATCGAGGGATACGACTGGTCCAACCTGCACATGCCCGCCGACTGGGACGCGCGCAGCTCGAGACGCTCGACTTCATAGACCGTTGCGAGGACCTCGTGCTCTACGGGCCCGTCGGCATCGGCAAGACCCATCTCGCGGTCGCGTTGGGCAGGCTCGCGTGCATGCGCGCGATACCGGTCAGGTTCTTCACCGCGACCGGGCTGCTCATGCGGCTGCGCCGCGCGAAGCGGGAGGACCGGCTCGACACGGAGCTCCGGCAGATCGCCAAGGCCAGGCTCCTGATCATCGACGAGTTCGGCTACATGCCGATCGACGAGGAGGGATCCAGGCTCCTGTTCCAGGTCATATCGGATTCCTACGAGACCCGGAGCGTCATCTACACCACGAACATCGAGTTCTCCGGCTGGGGACGCGTGCTCGGCGACAAGAACATGGCCGCCGCGCTGATCGACCGCACCGTGCACCACGGCAGGCTCATCAGATTCGAGGGAGGCTCCTACCGCAGCGAGCACGCCCTCATGACCAGATAACCAAGAAAAAGGCGGCGGACCCGACGACGCAGTTTCTGCTGGAAACCAGCCGCCTATACTGCTGAAAAATAGTGCCCATACTGTGGACGCCAATTTGCAGAAACACACATGTATTTCGTCAAGTCGGTGTTTCGTGTTTAGTCATGTATTTTTTTCGGGTTTAGGCAGTTGCATGCATTTTCCTTATTTTTCCGGTTGCGCGGAGGTGTTCCTGCCGAACATGAGGGCCTCACTGA